>Ga0209290_1000349_pt1 | contig 37114 bp, 30 predicted proteins | sample EN1Hudsemesocosm_2_FD_184632 | JGI IMG/M metagenome (GOLD analysis project Ga0209290, IMG submission 184632) | Methane-oxidizing microbial communities from mesocosms in the Hudson Canyon - EN10B Hudson Canyon (SPAdes) (version 2) | ecosystem: Environmental > Aquatic > Marine > Cold seeps... | reverse complement strand
CGAATATTAATATTGGGGTATTTCATAAAAAATTCAGGCACGCTGCGCTGCGTGACCAACCCCTTAGTACCGGGCCCCACCAAAATATGCAGGCTACCCTGCTCTATGTTGCGGGCCATATCAGCATCACGCTGAATGTCTTTCACCGCCAATAATACCTGCTCGCTTTGGGCCAAAATTTGGTTACAAAACTCGGTGGGCTCCATGCCGCTCTTATGGCGCACAAACAAACTCATGCCCAATATCTCTTCCAAATTTTGCACACTGCGCGTTAATGCCGAGTGGGTGAGATGCACCGACGCCGCCGCACCGTGCAAGGTGCCATGCTGGCAAATAGCCTGTAAATGCTTGAGTTGTTTAAGCGTAATCATGTGGTTCCTTAAAGTCACCAATAACCGATTATTAGTCAATATAACTTAAAATAGACCCTTGCTACCATAACTGTCAACAAACTGAAGTCCGTGAATACCTTAACTCCACCCGAGTTTCTACACGGAATTTGGTGCGTTACCCGCTATCAAGCCCGGGCCAAAAGCCTGTGCTTTCTATGCAAACTCGCGGAATTTTGCTTAACCATTAATGCTGATTGATAAATCAGCATTCCATAATAAAAATAGCAGAGATCAGACATGAATAAAAAACAGCACCCCACGGGCTTAGGCCGCAAAAAATATCTGGCCATGGCTATTCCCCTCGCCATGAGCCTACAAGCCCACGGCTTTGAATTTTATTCAGGTGGCATAGAGGGCAGCTTCGATTCAGAAATATCCCTTGGCTCCAGCTGGCGAGTGGAAGAGCAAGACACACAATTATTACAAAATGGTAACTTTGAAGACGGCAACGCCAACTTTAAAAAAGGCGATGCCTTCTCACAAATATTTAAAGGCAGCCACGACCTACAAGTGAGTTACCAGAATTTTGGTGGTTTTGTGCGCGGTAAATACTGGTACGACACCGCCCTGAATGATAACAACGTTGACTATGGTCATATTTCCAGCGCCACCATAGGCACAGGCCCCAATGACCCATTAAGCGTTAACCTGGCCGGTGAAAGTCGATTGGACGATTCTGATTTTAACGACAACGCCAAGTTTTCAGGTGCCCAGCTAATGGATGCTTACGTGTACGGTGAGTTTGATGTGCTGGACATGCCAATAGATGTTCGTTTGGGTAAACAGGTGGTGAGCTGGGGAGAGAGCACTTTTATTATGGGCGGCATCAATGCCATCAACCCGGTGGACGTGAATGCCTTCACACGCCCGGGGGCTGAAATCAAAGAAGTATTATTGCCGGTTAACATGGCTTACGCCAACATTGGCATCACTGAAAACCTAAGCTTTGAATCTTTTTACCAACTTGAATTTCAAAAAACCATCTTGCCCGGTTGCGGCACCTATTTGTCTATTAACGATTACGCGCCCGAAGGCTGTGACTCTGTAAGCTTGGCGGGTGGACAGGCCAACTTGCAACGCAACAGCGATGGCATTCGAGAAGCCAGCGACAACGGCCAGTTTGGACTGTCTTTTCGCTTTGTTGCCGAGTCTCTGGATGATACTGAATTTGGTTTGTATTTCATGAACATTCATAGCCGCATTCCGTTAATTAGTGGCACCAAAACCCCGTTTAGTTTGGCGCAATTACAAACCATAGGAAGCGACGCCGGTGCCGCCTTTATTGGCGCCAATGCAGTTGATCCACTCAACCCCACCGCACAAGAGTTGGCCATGGCAGGCGAGGTGGGCACACAAACAGCAGCGGGAGCCGTGGTGAGCAGTTCCAGTTATTTCGCCAGTTACCCCGAAGACATACAGCTAGTGGGTTTAAGTTTTGCCAGCAACCTGTTGGGGGTGGCACTGTCCGGTGAAATTAACTACAAAAAAGATTTGCCCTTACAAATTAACGGCACTCAGTTAATCACCACCACACTAGAAGGCAGCTCGGCGGCTTTAGCACCATTGGGCATGGCATCCACCATACTGGATGCGCAAGTGGGGGCAGTAAGCGCGGGTGGCGACATTCAGGGTTTTCGGGTCTTTGACGTGACGCAAGCACAGGTCACCGGCATACAGTTTTTTGATCGGCTACTGGGCAGCGACCGCTACACTTTGATTACCGAAGTGGGTTACACCTTTATTCATGACTTTGACGAAGGTGACAATGCCATTAAATTTGGCCGTGCCGACTACTTTGACTCACCGCAAACCACAGAAGGTTTTGTTACGCAAAGTGCCTGGGGCTATCGCACTATGCTGCAAGGGGAATACTCAGACACCATTTTTGGTATCAACCTCACCCCAACCCTTGCCTGGAGCCACGATGTGAAAGGTTTTGCACCACAACCGGGAGGCGCCTTCAGCGAAGGAGAAAAATCCATGGACCTTTCTTTAGGGGCTGATTACTTGTCTATCTACAAGGCAAGCCTGTCCTACACCCGTTATTTTGGCGGCGACTACAGCACCATCAAGGATCGTGATTTTGCCTCGGTAAGCGTCGGCATGCAGTTTTAATTTCTAACAATAAAAATAAAATTCAGCTATTTAATTTGGGTCTGCCAGGACCCAAACACAGGATTTACATTATGAAAATGATAACACTCACGGCCAGCGCGTTGGCCATCATGCTCAGCAGCCAAGTGCATGCAAAGGTAAGCCAACAACAGTCTAAACAACTGGGCAAAGAATTATCACCCATAGGGGCAGAAGTGGCCGCCAATCAAGATGGCAGCATTCCAAATTACACAGGCGGCTTAAAAGCCAATGTGAACGCCGACCCATTTACCAATATCTACCAACAAGAAACACCGCTTTTTACAATTACCCATGACAACTATCTTCAGTACAAAAACAACCTTACCGACGGGCAAATAGCCTTGTTTGAAAAGTACCCAAAAAGCTATAAGATGCCCATTTATCAAACACACCGCACCGCGGCTTTTCCAAAAAGCATCTACGCCAAAGCTAAAAAGAATGTCACCAAAACCGAACTGGTGTCTGGAGGAAACGGCCTAAGTCATTTTGATGAAACGGTTCCTTTTGCCATGCCCAACAATGGCCTTGAAGTGATTTGGAACCACATTAGTCGTTACCGTGGTGGTGCGGTGGTAAAAAATAGCGCACAGGTATCCGTGCAGCGAAATGGTAATTTTACCCCCATTAGAATGCGAGCGTCATTAACTCCGCCTCAATACTTAAGCGATGGTTTTGATGGAAAAAAGGATGACAACGTATTGTTTTATTACATTCAAGAGGCCAAGTCTCCGGCTCGTTACACGGGTAATGTTTTTTTAGTGCATGAAACCATAGACCAGGTAAATCAACCACGATTAGCCTGGATTTATAACGCCGGGCAGCGCCGTGTACGCCGCGCGCCACAAGTGGCCTATGATGCACCAGGGCAAGCCGCCGATGGTTTGAGAACGTCAGATCAACTGGACATGTTTAACGGTGCACCCAATCGCTATGACTGGAACTTAGTGGGTAAAAAAGAAGTGTATATTCCTTATAACTCCTACAAGTTAGTGGATAAAAATGCCAAGTATCAGGATATTGTAGGCGCCGGCCACATTAACCAGGAATACACACGTTACGAACTGCACCGCGTATGGCAAGTAGAAGCCACCTTAAAACAAGGCTCTCGCCACATCTATAACAAACGTACTTTTTACGTGGATGAAGACAGCTGGCAAATTGCCCTGGCCGATCACTTTGATCAACACGGAAAATTATGGCGTACCTCGGAAGGCCATTCGTTACAGTTTGTGAATGCCAATACCCCCTGGTATATCGCCCTCACCTACTACGATTTAATTTCCGGCCGTTACATAGTGGAACTGAACAGCGAAGAGCGTGACGCCTTTGTATTTAACAGCCAATTAAAGCGTAAGGACTTTACCACCTCGGCCATTCGCCGCCAGGGTAAACGTTAATTGATTTAGTTAAACGTTCAGGGAAAATAGTAAGTAAAACTGTTAATCCCAATCCTTCAGGAGCAGCCTGAAGGATTGAGGAATAGAATCCTAAAAGATTGTTAGTGGTTCAAAAAACTCAACAAACCACACATTTTAATCACTATAGCTTTAAATCCCCCCTTGTTAACATCTTCACATCGACAAAACATTGCGTCATTTAATTCATGACCAGTAGAAAATACAGAGATTTACATTATGAGCCAAATAATAGAACAAGGCATCAACAGCCTAGCTGACTTCATTGAAAATCGCCTAAAAACTTACGCCCACTTACCAGCCTATTCATGTATGGGGCAAACCCTAACATTTGCCCAGATAGACAAAAAGTCAGAAGCACTGGCCTGCTGGCTGCAACAAATTTCCGGTTTACAAGCCGGCGACCGCATTGTGATTCAATTGCCTAATATCACTCAATACCCGGTAGCTGCTTATGCAGCCCTGCGGGCAGGGTTAATATTGGTCAATACCAATCCACTGTATACACCACAAGAAATGGCACACCAGTTTAAAGATTCCGGTGCCAAGGCCATCATCACGTTAGTGGATTTATTGCCCAAGTTATACGCCATACAAGCACAAACCTGTATTGAAAAAGTGATCGTATGCAACCCCACCGATTTTTTAAGCAATGGCACCACCCCTGTCGAAGACTGCATTAACTTAAACCAGGCCATTCAGGATGGTTTAACACTAACATTGCAGCCTAGACAAAATAACCGGTTAGACGACACCTGTGTATTGCAATACACGGGCGGAACCACCGGGGTGTCCAAAGGCGCCGAATTAACCCATGCTAATATTTTAAGCAATGCCGCCCAAACCAGTGAGCGCAGACAGAATAACACCGTGCAGGGTGAAGAGATCATTATCTGCCCGCTGCCGCTTTATCATATTTACGCTTTCACCGTGAACATGATTAGCTTTTTTAGTTCCGGCGCGCTCAACGTACTCATTACCAATCCCGCCGATCTAGATAGCTTTGTAGCCAGTATTAAACCGTATAAATTTACCGGGTTCGCTGGTATCAATACCCTGTTTGTGGGTTTGTGTACCAACAAGGAATTCAGGCAGCTAGATTTTTCAAATCTTAAGTTTACTTTTTCTGGCGGCACCGCCTTAACCAGTGATGCGGTTAATGTTTGGAGAGATGTCACCGGCGGCACCATTTCTGAAGGTTATGGTTTGTCGGAAACCTCGTCTGTGTTATGTGTAAACAAACCGGGTTATGAAAAACTGGGCACAGTGGGCACCCCACTTACCGGCACCGAAATTCAAATATGGAATACACAAAACCAACCCGTTGCTCCTGGGGAGGAAGGTGAAATTGTCGCCAAGGGCCCGCAAATCATGAAGGGTTATTGGGGGCGCCCACTGGATACCCAGGCTTCCATCGTGAACGGGTTTTTTAAAACCGGGGATGTGGGTAAGGTTGTAGATAACGGCTTCATTAAGATTGTGGATCGCCTCAAGGATATGATCATTGTATCGGGCTTTAACGTCTATCCCAATGAGGTGGAAGATGTATTAACCCGCCACCCTAATATTTTAGAGGCCGCCGTCATCAGCCAGCAAGACGATAAAACCGGTGAGAGCGTATGTGCCTATATTGTGGTGAACCAGGATGTTAATACCGATAACATTATCAGCCATTGCCGCGAATATTTAACCCGCTACAAGGTACCAAAAAAAGTAATCATCATGGACAGTTTACCTAAATCATCGGTGGGAAAAATATTGCGTAAAGATTTACGTAACAAGCCCGTAGCGATGCCTGTAACACTGTAAAAGCACAGGGTTATGAATTCAGGCATGGGTGTTCAACCAGGCTCGGATTCACAACTTTATTAAGGCCAACTGGTTATACTTTTCACCACCGTTTTTTTTGGATACATTAATGAGTAAAAATCTAGCCCTCAGTAAACAATTAAAACAACGGCTCAAAGGCACCCATGATTCCCCCTGCCTGTCCATTTGTACCCATAAACAAGGCGACTTAATTTGCCAGGCTTGTGGCATGCTTAGAGAAGAGAAAAAGGGCTGGAAGCGAAAGTCCGAGTTTGATAAAAATGCCGTCCGTGAAAATGCGGCTGCTCGTTTCGATGAATTACACTTGGTGGCAGGCTAGCGATGCCCTCAACAGAACGTGCCAGTGCACTAATGGCAGTTCCGTGAAGAGGGTTTTTACAAATGCTCTTTCGTTTTTAGCTGAAGGTTAAATGTTAGTCGCTCACCCTCGCCAGGTTCTCGGCTGCCATTAAGGAAACCTTACGGGCCTCTTGACTCTGCAAACCCAACATCATTAAAAATGCTTGTGAATACCCCAATAAACAATCTTTAAAATCCATTTCCGCATCCACCGCCTCAATTAACAACCCCACTAAAGACCACTTCATCATGTTGTCTAGTGAATTGCCCACCAATGGCGGCTCAAAACGACCTTCACGGATACCATTCTCCATATCACGTTTCACAAATTCGCCAATGGCACTGAACAGCGCCGACCCCAACATACGCGGGCGATCTACCAAGCAACGCACCACCGGCTCTTTTGCCAAGGCGGCCAATACAAACTGAGTTGAGGTGGCCACCACCAATGCCGAGTCTTTCAGGTGCGCGGTATGGTTAAACACATTAATCGAGTGTTTCTGAATATGCTCCGCGGCGGCGGCAATGATGCACTCTTCTTTACTGGAAAAATGATTGTAAAAGGTACGTCGCCCCAGGTCTGCCGCATCACTAATATCGCTCATGGTGGTTTTCTCCACCCCTTTTTCAACCATTAGCTCAAGGGTGGCCGCCAACAGCTTAGTGCGGGTCTCAAGACGCCTGCGGTCCATGCGACTAGGTTTCTTCTGCGCTACAGCCTGAGTAATCACTGACTCTGCTTCACTCACCATTAACCCCATTCACTCAATAATTCTCATTTAAGAGGCCATCTTAGCATACTGGCCGCCCTATTATGCACAAATGCACTAAAAGCCACTATTGCACTCAAGTGCACTTTTACACTATAGTGCTTATAAATCGAGTTAGGGGTACAAAAAATGAGCAAAGAGCTACTCACACAGCAAACACTATTAAGCCCGGGCAATACCCAGAGCTTGATTCTTTACAGCTCGGCTCCCTCTCCCTGTGTACGCCGGGTTCGCATCACCCTGCTTGAGAAAGGGCTGGAATTTGACACGGTGGAAATTAGCCTGCCCAACATGGAACAGCGTAGCCATAAATACCTAGCGCTCAACCCCAATGGCTATGTACCCACCATGAGTCACGGCGAGCAGGTGATTTTTGAATCCAGTGTCATCAACCAATATTTAGAAGAGCAGTTTCCACAAGTATCCCTAATGCCCAACGACCCAGCCGGGCAAGCGCAAGTGGCCATGTGGATCGAAGCCGAAGCCTCCATGGCCAAGATATTCCGCCCCATCATGTATCAGCGTATACAGGCGCCGGTAATACACATCAGTCGCACGTTGCAGGAATCACAAACAATTGTGGCACGCGCAAGCGACGATATTATCGATCAGGCTTGGCAAACCAAGGTATGGAAGCGTCAGGTGTTAAGCCCCAGTGAAGAGACCAAACACCAGCGTCAGTTATTGCAGTGGTTGGGCTTAGTGGAAGACGCACTGCAGGGTCAGGACTATTTGGTGGGCAATGCATTTAGCCAGGCCGACATCAGCTTGTACCCACGCATCGACATGTATAGCTATTTAGACATTGAGATTGACCCACAGCGTTTTCCCAATGTGGTGCGCTGGATGAATCGTTTAAAGCAACGGCCGTCTTTTGAATTGTCCATGACCGCAGACGCGAAAAAATTACGCAAGATGGCCACCTCATCCCTGTTGCCTAAGGTGCGCAGAGTTTTAAATAAGCAAAAAAAGAGTTTATGGGATAAGGCTTTCATTTGGGGGTTAGGGCGCGTCATGCGAAAAATGCAAAAGGTTGAGCATTTATTGGCCGACAATTATCAGCCACGTGCACTGCCCTTGCCACAAAAACCGGCAACCCCCATACATTTTAAAGCCGTTAAACCTTTCAGTGGCGTGCTGAAAAAAGCCCATATCACCCTGTACGGCAATAGCCACTCGGTGCACAGCCAACGCATCGTGACGTTGATAAATCAGCTCAACATCGAATACCAGTACAACGAAATCAACTTGCAAGAAAACCAACACAAAACAGCGGACTTTTTACGCTTAAACCCCCATGGCTTAGTGCCCGTTTTAAAACACGGCCCACAAATTATTTATGACTCCAGTGTGATGGCCCAATACCTATGTCAGTTATTTGATAAAAACAGACACTGGTTTCCCACTAGCAGTTTGCAGTGCGCCCAACATCGCATGTGGTTAGCGCTAGAGGCGGGTACCCACAAAGAATTTAAACCCTTATGGGACAAGTACATCGCTAAAGCGGTACACCAGCAAGCCCATACCGTGAATGAAGAACAAAGCGTAAACCGTATTTATCAAAAACTGGCCCAATTGGAAAACGCCTTACAACTAGGTTCGTTTTTATGTGGTGATCAAATCCGTTACGCCGACATTGCCTGGTTAACCCGACTGGAACAGCTAAACGCCATTCCGGGGTTCACATTACAGGCGTTTCCTGCTTTAAAAACCTGGCAGGAAAAAGTGGGCAAGCTGTTGGCCGATAACCTGGAGAATGCCACATGCCGTTAAATCGTCGCCAATTTATTCAAGGCTCCCTGGCATCCTCATTGTCACTAGGGTTAATGAACAGCAGCCATGGCCAAGAGACTAGAACCAAACCACTAAATATTTTATTGGTGGTGACCGATCAGGAACGGGCCCGCCACCTGTTACCCAATGAAGTTTCCTTACCCGCACACGACCGCCTAAAAGACATGGGCGTGACCTTTAACAATGCCCAAGTAGTCACCAGTTTATGCTCCATGTCACGGGGGACTATTTACACCGGCCAGCATCAGCAATTTAATGGCATGTGGGAAAATACGCCCCTGCCCTATGCCCAGGAACTCTCCAAGACCACCCCCACATTGGGACATATGTTTTCCCAGCTGGGTTACCACACGGGTTATTTTGGCAAATGGCATTTAAACAAACTGCCTCTAGGCGAGGCGGTGGGTGAAGCGCACATGCAACAACTGCTGAGCGACTATGGTTTTCAAGAAAGTGCCCAGGACCGGGAAATTGACGGCCCATTAGAGGGTCACATTTGGGACCCAAAAACGATTTCGGCCGCTCAGGATTTTATTCACGCTCACAAATCAGATAACCATCCCTGGTTTGCGGCGGTGAATCTGGTGAACCCCCATGACATTATGTTTTATGCCGCCAATAAACAGCAGCGTGAATCCCGCTGGGCAAAATTCCCCCATCCCTTAGCAAGCGCTCCTCTTAGTGAGCCGTATGCCACCCAGCATCGGTTGCCCTTGCTCAATAACTTTGGCCAGGAAAATTGGCAACAACGCCCGGCGGCCCACAAAATATTTTCACAAACCATCACCGGCGCTCTGGGAAAAATTAATTTTACCGACCATGGCCTTTGGCAAGACTACCAGGACTACTATTTTAATTGCCTGCAAGACATGGACAAGCAACTTCAAGGTTTACTTAACACTTTGGATGAGACCAACGCTTGGCAGAATACGTTAGTGGTGTTTACCAGTGACCACGGAGAATTACTAGGGGCTCATCATCTGCGCGATAAGGGGCCGGTGATGTATCAGGATTGCAACAACGTACCCTTAATAGTGGTGCATCCCAAGGGAGCAAACAATGAGGTGAGCGAGGCCATCACCTCTCACATTGATATTGCCCCTACCCTGCTAGAGTTTGCTGGCGTAAACGACGAAATACGCAAACAGAATTTTCCTGAATTATTGGGCCACAGCTTTGCAGGCCAGGTTTTTGATACTCAAAAAACATTCACCCGTGAGGCCTGTCTGTACCAATGGTCGAGCCTGGTTTATATGGACAGTGAATTTTCCAAGGGATTCGCGCCGGTTTTGGCCAATAAAGATGCAAGCAGTATTTGGGATTTTATGAGTGAGGGGCCATTGCTGCCCACCATGAAAAATCGATGCCATTTTCGCGGTTGTTTTGATGGCCGCTATAAATTTGCGCGCTACTTTAGCCCCACTCAACATCGCCAACAGTACAGCTACCAACAACTGCAAGATGAGTGCGATCTTGAGTTATACGACACCCATAATGATCCACTTGAGCAACACAACCTGGCAAGCAGTGGCCATGATTTTAAAGCACTGATCATGGCCCAAAATCAAATACTTGAAACCCTAATTGCCACCGAAGTGGGCACCGACCTGGGGGATTTTTTACCCGGGCCGGCCTCCATTTGGGCGGCTTAAACAAATAATAAGAGGACATACAATGGAACTTCAATACCCGGGCAGTGACACACTGGCCATCAATAAAGCAACCCCACCAGGATGCCAGCCTATTCACAAACCAACGGCCATCATCAAGGCCGATGCACTGGCCTATTTAATATGGGATGTGGCCGACCTTGAAAAACAGGAAACCTTCTTAACCGACTTTGGCATGTTAACCGAGCGTAAAACGTCTAAAGAGTTGTATATGCGAGGTTATGGTGACGCCCCCTATCTTTACTTTGGCCGTAAAGCCAAAAAGAGTGCGTTTATTGGCATAGGTTTTACAGTGAACAGCCGCGACGACCTGGTGACGCTTTCACAAAAAACAGGCGAAAAAATTCAAAAAATATCCCGCATCGGCGGCGGTGAAATGGTGAGTTTGTTAGACCCCAACGGTTTAGAGATAGAAGTTACCTTTGGCATCGCGCAAGTAGCCCCCGTACCCACCCGCCGCGAAGTATTACAGGCCAATACCGCCCACAACATCATTCGTGTTAACAGCGGACAACGTGCCCCCTTAATGCCGTCTCCGGTTTTAAAACTGGGCCATTGTGTTACTGGCACCCTTAACTTTGAAGGCACGGTTAAATGGTATCAACAACATTTAGGGTTAATTATTACAGATGCCTTGTGCCTAGATGATGGCAGCCCCACCGTCACCTTTATGCGTTTTGATCGTGGTGATAAACCCTCTGATCACCACGCCATTGTGGTGGGTAAAGGTGGCGGTGAAGGCTACCTGCACAGCGCCTATGAAGTGGTGGACATGGATGCGGTGGCCCAGGGCCAGCAATATTTAAAAATGAAAAAACAATACAAACATTTTTGGGGCATAGGCCGTCACATTCTAGGCAGTCAGGTATTTGATTATTGGCATGGCCCCGACCACTTTGAGTTCGAGCATTATGCCGATGGCGATGTGTACACCAGCGACCATCCCACTCAATACCACCCTTTAGATACCGGCAACATTTACGCTTGGGGTCATGACTTACCCAAGGCCATGTTTGCACTAAAACCGGCGCAAGTTTGGGGAATTGTGCGCGGCCTATTTAATGGGGATGTGAGCTTTACCTGGCTCAAACAAGCCAAACAAGCCGTGTCGCGTCCCGCGCGTCCTTGGCTATAAAAATAAAACTAAATATTAACCAATACATTAAGGCAGGAAACATTATGGGTATTTCAGTTGTAAAATTCACCAGCAGTGAAAATACTAACCCCACTTGGGGCGTGTTAAAAGACGATCAGGTTTATCAATTAAACATAGACGCCAAAGATCATGGCCAATTGATGAACATTTATTTTAATGAGCGAGCACTATTTGACGCCGCCATTGAAACCAAGGGCACCCACAAGAGTGAGCTAGAATTTTACAGCCCACTGTCCACCAACATTCAAATGTTTGCTCAGGGGTTAAATTACGCCGACCACAGAGCCGAGTCGGGCTTAGTAGTAGACGCCGAGGAAGAAGAAAACCTCATGTTTGCCAAGGCCCCATCGAGCTTGTGTGGCCCTAACGATACCATCCTTCGCCCCGAAGGCTGTGAATTACTGGATTATGAAATTGAATTGGGCTTGGTATTGAAAACCGATATTCATGGCCCTGTTAAGGTCACCGATAACAATGTGGCGGACTACATTGGCGCCTATATATTGTGTAACGATGTATCGGCTCGTGACTTCATGTTTGGTGCCCCCATGCTGCAATGGTACAAGGGCAAGAGCCAGCGTACTTTCTGCCCCGCTGGCCCCATTCTTTACTTACTGGAAGACGGCGACATAGAGCAAATGTACTCTTTGCAGCTGACCCTAAAGATGAATGGCACCGTGAAGCAAGACGCCTCCACTGATTTGCTCATTCACAAGCCACCGAAAACACTCACCGACATTTCTCAGTTCTCCAATATGAACATGGGAGACTGCATCCTAACCGGCACCCCAGGTGGGGTTATTGGTGGCAGCAGCCTTAAAACCGGGTTGGCCATTTTAATGAACTTTAAAAATGACAAGAAACGTCGTGCCAAGTTTATTGCCGCACAAAAAGCACGGGCTACTTTTTTGCAGCCAGGTGATTTCTTGGAACTTGAAATCAAGTCCCACGACGGCTCTATTAACCTAGGCACCCAACGCAACATGATTGCTGAAGCTTAATTCCCTTGGAACTTGATTGAAATTTTCACTGGCTAAATGAGCCAGTGAAAACCGGAGGTTTATATGAGCAGTAAAGTAAACAATCATTACGATGTCATCATTGTTGGTGCCGGCCCCTGTGGTGTTACCACCGCCAACATTTTAGGGCAACAAAATATTTCAACCCTGGTCATTGACCGGGAAGCGGACATTGTCACGATTCCCCGTGCCGTGGGCATATGTGAAGAGGGCTCACGTATTCTGGATTCGGCCGGCTTATTGGACAAGATGGGCGATAACTTTCGACTCATTAACCGTGTTAATTTCAATAAGGAACATGACAAGCAGGTATTTCATGCTGACACCTATGAGCCCATTAACGGCCATAGAATGCTGCGTACCTTTCACCAACCAGAGTTGGAAAGAAATATTCGCGGTGCCTTAAAAGATTGTGACAGCGTGCAACTATGTACCTCCACAGAACTTATCAGCTTTAAGGACCATGGGGAAAAAGTCACCCTTGAGCTTAAACAAGATGGGCAAGCAGTAAGCACCCAGTGTCGATATTTACTGGCTTGTGATGGGGCCAGCAGTAAGATTCGCCAGGCGTTGAACATTGGCTTCAGTGGCAATACCTATCCTCAGGATTGGATGATTTTGGATATTGAAAAAAACCCCATTCCCAGCAGCGAAGTCATATTTTCAATCAACCCAGACCGCCCCGCCGTTACCTTGCCCGGACCCGGCGATAAACGCCGCTGGGAGTTTGTGGTTAAGAAGAACGACGACACCAATACCCTTTTTGAAGAAAGTAACCTTTCCAAATTACTGGCACCCTGGGGCGATATAAAAGACATGGACATCACTCGCAAGGCTGTATACACCTTTCACGCACGCACCGCAGAAAACTACCAAAAGGGCAATGTCTTTCTATTAGGCGATTCGGCCCATATTACCCCACCGTTTGCCGGTCAAGGCATGATGGCGGGTTTAAGGGATTGCTATAATCTGTGCTGGAAATTAACGGCGGTACTGCAAGGAAAACTGCATGAAAAAGTATTGGCCAGCTATGAAAAAGAGCGCATCCCACAGAGTCGGCAGGTCATTAAGTTTGCTCAGCACATGGGGAAAATTATTTTGCCACAAAATAAGAAAGTCGCCAAAATTCGCGATGCCGTTATTGGTTTATTGGGATTACTAGGGCTGCATTCCGACAGCAAGGGCATGCCCATTGATAAAATCCCTAATCATATAAACGGCAGCTTTATCAAAAACAAAATAGTCAGTGCCCTGCTAAAAACTGGCGTAGACTTTCCCCAAGCTAATCTTAAAAACAGCCAGGGTGATAATAAGTTATTTGATCGACATATAAAAAGTAACTTTTATATTCTGGGTTGGAACCAACAGCCGAATGCACTACTAGACAGTGACACCCTTAAACGTTGGCAGGCAATGGGGGGAGATTCCCTAGCCATTAACGATATCACTGCTAAGGATAATGACCTATTGGACTACAACAATGAATATCAAGCGCTGTTTAAAGATGGCAAGCGTTTCATTGTGATCCGACCCGACAAGATGATGGTAATTAATTGCAGCGCAAGTCAACTTAACAAAAAACTCAACCAATACATGAATGACGTGGGCTGCATGCAAGCCGTAGCCTAACTAAATTTTTGAGGTAAAAATAATGAAAAAAGTATGTTTAATTACCGGTTGTTCCACGGGTATAGGAAAAAGCATGGCGCGCCAGTTGGCCGCCAAGGGTTATACTGTTTATGCCGGCGTGCGCAACACTGAATCGCTGGCCACGCTGAAAAGCGATGATTTTATTCCGGTTAAACTGGATGTAAATGACAACCAGCAAATTGAAAAAATCATCAGTACCATCAAACATCAATGTGGCCAGCTTGACTTGCTCATCAATAATGCTGGGTTTGGTGCTATGGGGCCGGTGGCTGAGGTGCCTTTAGAGCAAATAAAGAATCAGTTTTCCACTAACGTATTTGCCCCGGTGGCACTCACTCAAGCTGCGCTGCCATTATTGGTAAAAAGCAAACAGGCTCAAGTTGTAAATATTGGCAGTGTGGCTGGTGTATTCACCATTCCTTTTTCAGGGGTTTATGGCGCATCCAAGGCGGCCCTGCACGCCATCTCGGATGTGTTACGGATGGAGCTTAAACCCTTTAATATTCATGTAATGACCGTTTATCCCGGCGGTGTTTCTTCGGCCTTTGGGGATAACGCCACCCAGAAATTGCAAGATACCCTAGTAAGTGGCTCGCTTTACGCCGCCAGTATTCAAGCCATTAATAATCGCGCCAAATTATCATCCGACTCCCCCACCACCCCGGACATGTTTGCTAACACCCTGATAAAAGCCTTACACAAGAAAAAGCCCCCTGCCAGTATGTTCATTGGCCATGGCAGCTCCCTGTTAAAACTGGCCAAGTTGATATTACCTACCGGTTTAAGAGAGCGATTATTAGGCAAGTCTTATTCATTAAACCAGTTAGGACGATAGGAGTTGATGATGGCCAATTCAAAAGAACCTATTGGGAAAAAAGGGCCGGGGAAAAACTTGCTGCGTGAGCAGCAAGCCTTGCAAGATGATTTACAGCTCAAACAAGATCACCAAGAACGTTACCGCTTATGGTGTGACCCCAGCTCTCCTTACTCATGTAAATTGCGCACCTATCTAAACTATAAGGAAATTCCTTATCAGCGCATGCGCATTAATCTTAAAGCCTATTACAACGATATTGTTGAAAAAGTAGGCATGAGCATTATGCCGGTGATCATCACGCCGTTTGACCAAGTGATGCAGGATACCACTCCTATTATGGCGGTGTTTGAAAAACAGTACACCGACCATTCGTGCACACCAAACGATGCACGCCTAGCATTTATCATGACCTTGCTGGAAGACTTTGGTGATGAATACCTCACCCGCTTTTCCATGCATTATCGTTGGGGTAATGAAATCAATCGCACTACCTTAAGTCACAGGCTAGCGCGCTCCATGAGTTATGGCGATGTGAACATGCACGCCAAAACGGTGGCCCCTATGGTGCTGGGTAGGCAAAGCGGTTTTGATGCCCCCTTGGGGTTAAAAGATCAAAACGCCCGCAATAGCCTAGACAAACAACTCCTAGACTTGCTGACTGTTTTGGATAAACACTTTGAGCAGCATCAGTTTTTATTGGGTGATCGCCCTAGCCTGGCCGACTTTGCCATTTACGGGCATTTTTATGCACACCTGTATCAGGACCCATATTCTGCCGCCATTATGGAGCAGCATGGCGCTCGCACCTGTAACTGGATGGATACGATTACTGAATTTGGTGACAGCCGTGGCTTAGTGGCACAAAGTAAATTTGGCGACTGGCTGGACCTGGATGAAACCACTCACACCACCCTTGAGCAACTGCTGGCATTTGTAGGCAAAACCTATATTCCATTTGCCGCCGGTACTGCTCTGGCCACTAGCCTTGGCAACAAGACTTTTAAGGCCAATATTTATGATTTAGAAGTGGAGTTTTCTACCTTTCAATATCGAGCCTGGAGTTTTGAGAATGTACAAAAGGCCCATGAGTCTTTATCTGCGCAACACCAGCAATGGCTACACCCTATCTTAACAGCTGCTCATGTGTTGCCCGGTTTAATGGAAAACGGCGTATTACATTGCAATTTATTTGATGGCTTTAACCCACCCTTTATCAAGGATGGTATCTGTGACGCACGGGTTCGCTATCTAAAAGGTAAAAAACAAAAAAAGCTAAAAGATAAAAATACTCAATCCCAGACAAAAGAGGTGTCCCATGAGTAAACATAACCGCTTTGTTAAGTTTGAAAAACGCCCAACCGGTGCCCCCACCCAGGATGTTTTCAGTGTGCAAACACAACCGTTGCGCGCCATAAAAAACGGGGAATATTTAATGCGCACCGCCTACTTGTCCATGGACCCGGCATTAGTGGGGCGCATGCGTGACGAGGACAACTACGCCGAAAAAGTAAACCCAGGTGAAGTGATGCACGCTTATGGAGTAAGCCAGGTGATTGAATCACGCCATCCAAATGTAAAAGTGGGTGAAGTTCGATTGGGCCGGGTAGACATGCAGCAATATACAATCAGTGATGACAGCGAGGCCTTTAAGAGTATTAACCTGGGACTAGCAAAGGCCACTCAGTATTTGGGGGCGGTGGGTATCACTGGCGCTACCGCGTATTTTGCCATGCGCGACATTGGCCAACCCAAGGCGGGAGAAACCGTACTGATTTCTGCCGGGTCCAGTTCGGTGGGCAGTGTGGCGGCGCAGATTGCCAAGTTAAATAATTGTCGTACCGTGGCCATCGTCAGCACAGATGAAAAAGCCCAACAGGCCAAAATAGATTGGGGTTATGACGAGGCCATAAGCTACCGGGGAAAGTCCATCGAGCAATTATCACAGGATATTCAACAGGCTTGCCCCAATGGCATTGATGTGTATTTTGATAATACCAGCGGTGATATTTCTGAGGCGGTGATGGACCATTACAACTTAAACGCCCGAGTGATAGTGGTTGGCCGCATGGCTATTAGCCACCTAACGGATACCCGTTTGGATACGGGCCGCCGCGACAGTAACATCATGCTTACCAAACGAGTGAAACGTCAAGGGTTTGTGATTTTAGATTACCAACAACGATTCAAGGGCGCGTTTATTCAACTGGCCTTGTGGATAAAACAAGGAAAATTAAAATCCAAGGAAGATATAAAACAAGGCATTGACAGTGCACCGGATGCGTTCTTTCGAATGCTGGAAGGTAAAAATAATGGTAAACAACTGGTTAAACTGGCCGACATTGATCATAAGCTAAACCCTACCCCTAACTGGGTGGGGCGTTTGCTTATTTCAAAGTGGTTCCCCAGTCATTATCTTATTAATAAACTGAGTTAAATTTATAAGTATGCCCAAAATAAATTAGGCTTGGGCATACTTAAAGCACAGCCTTAGGCTGCGCCTCTAACAATTAAACATTAGTTGCCCGAATAAATCACCTTGCCATCCACGATGGTTTTGGTAACCCGAGCCCCCTGAGTGTCGGTACTGCTGGGTGCAATTTTAGTCACGTCTGTGATGCTAAAAATATCCTGATTGATCACCGTGAAGTCGGCCAACATGCCCGCCTTAATTTGCCCAAGGGTATTTTCGTTACCCAGCGCATACGCAGCCTTGGCCGTGTACGCATCCACCGAGGCGTAGATATTGGGCAAGCTGCCGCCTGTGCCACGGCGCAAGGAATGCTCTATGCCTACTAACGGCGACAAACTCGATACATCATAATCACTGCTAAGGGTTAACGCCGCTTTGGTATTGCCATTGGCTTTAATGGCGCTGTAAATTTCACCCATGGGCACCTGACGGTCGGTACGGTGACTGCCAAGCAATGCGGTTTCTTGCGGGTGTTGGGAACTGGGTAGCGTCCACTCGCCGGATACCTGTGCATCTACCACCACGTCTTCTGCGGCAAGCCGGCTTATGTCATCTGGATGCACAAACTCCACATGGGTAATGCGGTGACGCTGACTTTGATTATAGATATTGCCATTGTCATTGCGGGCTTGTTTGATGGCATCCAGCCCTTTACGCACCCCCATGTCTCCAATGCCATGCACAATGGCGGTAAAACCCGCAGGCTCCAACGCGGCAATGTATTGGGCCATGTCGGACGGTGGCACATAGTTGCGGTTGCTCACATCTACCCCCAAACCCAGGTTTGATGCATATGGCTCCAGATACGGTGCCACCACGTCGGCGGTGGTATTGTTTACCAGGCCGTCACTGTAAAACTTAATGTGGTCAAACTGCAGCAAACCACTGCTGTAAGTGCTGGCTATATTTTTAATTTCGTTTACTTGTTCGGCAATGGCTGAGCTGGATGCCGCCCCTTTCACATCTTGCGGGTAAACCCAAAGGGCCATGTGAGCACGGGATTTAATTAAACCGTTGTCGTTGGCACGTTTCCACAGTTTTTGATAATTACGCTTGTAATACAAGCGCGCATTAACAAAAGTGGTGATGCCATTTTTCGCCACGTTGCTCATAATCGTCGACAGTCCTGCGTAGGTTTTATTGGCCATGGCAGTAGTGGGATTATTTAAAACAAAGTCAAAGGCCAAGTCTCCGGCGGAATCCAGCAAGATACCGTTAAGTTGACCATTGCTGTCCTTCACATAACGGCCACCGGCCGGGTCTGGGGTGTTTTGAGTGATGCCCATTTGATTCAGCGCCGCGCTGTTCACCCAAGCCGAGTGAGAAGTACGCTCCATGATAATCACCGGGGTATTGGGCTGCACGGCATCCAGTATGGCCACCGGGTTTTGGCTTTGGGCTAATAATTCCTCGATGGAGTGCCCCCAACCTAAAATAAAACCACGAGCCCCGGCATTACACCCTTTCACTTCATTTTTTATTTGCGTCATATTCATGAAGGAATCGTTTTGATTCATTAATACACAGGTGTAGCTGTCATCAGCTGCTTCCAGTGGGTGCATGTGCACATCATGGAAACCAGGTACCGCTAAGGCCCCTTTAAGGTCAATTTTGTTGGCAGCCGTCACGGATGAATAATCGTAGTTGGCATCCAATTCACTTTTAGAACCAGCAAACACTATGGTATTGCCTTTTACAGCCACCGCTTGCACAAAACGCTGGGAGGGCTCGGCTATAGACTGGTTCGCGGTGTAGATTTTACCGCCGTACATAACCATATCTACTTTTTCTAAATCTGGATTAGCGGTGCCATCCACTACGGTAATGTAATTGGATTTGGTTTTTTTTCGGTTTTTGTAATAGCCACTCCAGATGGTAAGGGTGACATTGTGCGAGCCCTTAGTATTGTAAGTAACCGTAGGGTTTTTCGCTTCACTGTAAGATGGAGTGCCCCCTGGAAAATTCCATTCCCACCAATCATGATACCCGGTGGAGGTGTCGGTAAACTTCACCTTATCCCCCACGTTTACCGTGGTTTTGTCGGCTAAAAAATTGGCGGCCATGCGTGCGTTGGCGGAATTGCTAAAACACAAGGCCGTGAGCAGTAGCACTATAAAAGTCGACCAAGGCCTGTTTACACAGCTTTTTTGAAGGCCAGCATTGAGCCGCCCTATAGATAGATGTTTCATTAGGTTCATTATTTACCCGCTATTATTTTTATTACAAAGGGCAAGTGGTACAGCTTAATCCAACTTGGTGGACCAATGGGAAAACCCATAAGGCAATCCATTGGCGCCATGAAAATAACTGAGGAGAAAGCCAGGCAATAGAGAAATATAGTTGGCCTAGCCATTAAAACTTTTCATTTGATATAAAAATTGCTCGCCAGCCCAATAAGTTAGCTTGCGATTGCCTGAAATTAATGGCGAACAAGACCCAAACCATTATGGAACAGGTTCATATCTTCAAGTACCTATGGCGCACTAGGCGTATTCTATTAGACAGTATTTTTTTTTATTCCGGCTAAAACGTATCGTTAATATCTGATAGAAAGAAACATTAATTACTGTTCTACCTACTACTACGGCCACTATTTGAAAACACTCCTGACAGCTCCCCTAATAATAAATTAATGATAGCTCCAGTTAAAAATCCCTCCCTAATCATAATTCCTGATTTTATAAATCATTTAAAAAAGTTGTTTTTTTCGTGCCTACACTGAAAAAACTTCAATTCTATTTGAAGCAACTATTCTTAACTGGAGACAAGATGAATATTAAAGAGATGTTAATCGCCGCAAGTTTAGTGGTGAGCATTACGGGTTGTAATATCCTGGAAAACTCTGAGGACAATCCCAAAGCAAACAGCAGCGTGACCTTCGACCATAGTATGAATTCGGTGGTTAAACGATCACTTGATTTTGATAACGCCCCGTTTGTTATTGACGGAACACCGGCAGTATTAACCGGCACTAATATCGGTCCATTTGATTTTGCCAGTAGAACATTGCATTTTAGCGTTGAGCATACAGATTCGGAAGGTGTTTTTACCCACATGCCCGTGGTACTGGATGAAACCATAGGGCTGGACCCCAACACCATTACTCTAACTGAAGTAGTAACCCATTTAAATACCTTCCTTTCGCCAAACTTTAGCGTAAGCGAATCGCCATTCACCATCACCCCCACCATGGAAAATCCAAATGGTGGCACCATGTTACTCTCCCCCATGTTTGAAGATGGCATAACCTTGGCACAACTGGGTTTTGAAGAGAATAACCGCCTAACTCAGGGGGTTGCAGACATCCCCTCTTCGGATTATTTATTCACCGGTACCATGGATGTTCAGCCAATAGGGGGCGGCACAGCTATGTCTATTCCTTGGAGCGTGTATCTTGACCAGGAAACATTTTTGGTGCAATCCAATAACGCCATCACACTAGAAGCCGGTGATTATGACTTTTCCCTTATTGTATCCAAGAGCGGTGTGCAATACGCGGGCACGGCACAGGCCACGGTGGCACAAGGCAGTAATAATTTTGCCATGACCTTAACGCCTGTGGTGGGTGAGCAAAACATATCTGCCACCCATAGTGATAGCAGCCTATTAAGTACCCTTACCCGTTATGAAATTGAATACCTAGATGCAGCGCCCCACCAAGAACTGGGGGTAAGCATAAACGGCGCACCCGAGCAGCTCATTTCTTTTACCCAAATTATAGACCCAGTGGGATTTTATTTGGATTTAGATGCTGGTCTTCAACAAATCACCCTTAACTTATACGATGGCCCCAATTTAATTGGCACCTCAAAGACACTGCAAGAAAATCAAACCGTGGTTGCCGGTCAAACCATCAATATGGACATAGTGCCCATTGCCGGGGTGGCTGAATTTACCATGAGTGAAGGCGGTGGCACAGCTGATGTTATTATGAACATTCCACCAAGCATTATTAGTGAGGTGGGGGATGAATTAAATCTGGCAGGCACTCTGTCATTGATAGGTGATACCAATTCTATTATCGCCACCCCATTTACCGTGTCGGCTGGCAATGCCAATTTCACCTTAAGCGATGTTCAATATGGAGATGCCACCCTTAGTCTGCAGTTCATTGAAATAGATACTGGCGATGTGGTGGCGGTGTGCGCTGACAGCGTTACCCTAAGTTCCAATACAAACTTTTTGTCTTGTGACTTTAATGTACGTGCCCGTGCCTTATTAGAGGGGCAACTATTAAGCTATGTAGGGCTCACCGTTCTAACATTCGATGGCGAGCCTGCCAACGGCGCCACTATTCGAGATGAAAACGCTAACGTTATAGGCATCACCGGCACCAGTGAGTTTGGCACACCTGGTTTTGTCAATTTAGAATTACCACAAGGACCTCATAACCTGGATATTATGAGCAGCGACGAACAGTCATTCATGTTCCTGCCGTTAAACTTAATATTATTAGATGTGAGCAATGAAAGCGTGACCTTGCCACCTGCCCCTTAGGGCAACTTTAAGGGTACTTATTGAACGGGATCTGGGCCTTGTTATATACAACAGAGCCCAGTATCAACATGTTTTCACTTACACTAATACGCTTTTAACACCGCCATGAAGTCTTGCGCATATTTGTCCAGCTTCTTCTGCCCCACTCCACCAATAGCAGAGAAGGCCTGTAAGGAATCTGGTTTATTGGTAAGCAGTTCGATTAGGGTGGCATCGTGAAAAATCATAAAGGGCGGTATGCCTTGTTCACTGGCCAGATTTTTACGACAAGCGCGTAACGCTTCCCACAGTTCCATGTCCTCATCACTAATATTATGGTCTTTGGATTTTGTGCCCGAGCCTTTACTCTTGTTGGGGGTGGTATCAACTCGCAACATGAGCGACTCTTCACCGCGTAAAATAGCACGACTGGTTTCACTTAAATACAATTGGCCGTAATCAAAGTTTACATTCAAAAAACCGCGAGCCACTAATTGGCGAAATACCGAACGCCACTGGCCTTCTGACAAGTCAGCACCAATGCCAAATGTGGATACCTTTTCGTGATTAAACTGCTTTACCTTTTCGTTTACCTTGCCCCGCAATACACTGATTAAGTGCCCCACTCCAAATCGTTGGTCGGTGCGGTATACACAACTTAATGCCTTACGGGCCGCATCGGTGCCGTCCCAGGTTTCAACCGGCGTTAAACAGTTATCGCAATTTCCACAAGGGTTTTCTAACACATCGCCAAAATAGCCCATGAGGGTTTGACGGCGACAAGTTGTCAGCTCTGCCAAGCCCAACATGCCATTGAGTTTTTGTTGTTCAATGCGCTTAAACTGCTCGTTAGCTTCGCTGCCCGCCATCATTTGTTTTAGTTTAATTACGTCTTCTAGACCATAAGCCATCCAGGCATTGGAGGGCTGCCCGTCACGGCCAGCACGACCGGTTTCCTGGTAATAAGCCTCGATACTTTTGGGTAAATCCAGGTGAGCCACAAATCGTACATCAGGTTTGTCTATGCCCATACCAAAGGCAATGGTGGCCACCATAACAATGCCCTCTTCACGCAGGAAACGTTGCTGGTTTTGCTGGCGTACCATTTTATCCAGCCCGGCGTGATACGGCAGCGCATTAATGCCCTGCTCGCTTAACCATAGGGCAGTGGCCTCTACTTTTTTACGAGACAGGCAATACACCACACCCGCGTGCCCTGCGTGTTCACCTTGTAAAAAGCTAAGTAGCTGTTGCTTGGGATTATTTTTCTGGGTAATGCGGTATTGAATATTAGGTCGATCAAATCCCGACACAAATATTTTGGCTTGCTCTAACCCTAAACGCTGAATAATTTCTTCGCGGGTTTTGGCATCGGCAGTGGCGGTTAAGGCTATTCTGGGTACATGAGGAAAATACTGCTGCAGCAAGCTTAATTGTAAATAATCGCTGCGGAAATCGTGCCCCCATTGGGCTACACAGTGGGCTTCATCTATGGCAAACAAGGAAAGGTGACACTGGCCCAGCCAATCTATGGTGCGTTGCAGGGTTAGGCGCTCGGGAGCAATGTAGATCATATCCAGCTCTCCCCGTAAGGCTTGCTGCTCTACCTGGTAATTATGAGCACTGCCCATGGCCGAGTTCATGCAGGCGGCACGTACACCGGCCTGAGTTAGGGCGTCTACCTGATCTTGCATGAGAGCAATAAGCGGAGAAATAACAATGCCCACCCCCTTACGCACTAGGGCCGGAATTTGATAACACAGGGACTTGCCGCCACCAGTGGGCATTAATACAAAGACGTCTTGCCCAAGTAACACCGACTCTATTACCTGGTCTTGTGGTGCACGAAACTCATCGTAACCAAAAACCGAGTTTAATATGTGATAAGCGGACTGCATCATAGTGTGGGGGTTCTTAAAAATTTAAAGGCATTATATATCACAATAGAGGGAATTATTTGAGCAGCAATGAAGTTTAATAAATTGGCTAGGGAGACCTAATGATGTTTTGTCTTTATCAAACTATTTGGCCCATTGAAATTAGCCTGTTCATAGCTGAGCCTGTTGCTACAGAGGTCGCTGTGAATACGTCCTTGTAAGCTTGATTCGGCATCCATGCCTCAAACACCTCTGAATCAACAGGCTCATCTATGACCAAAATCACTCCAGCTGATTAACTAATATATAAAAAACCTAAACGGGATTCTACGATGTAGATTGAGTTGTAGGTGGTTCGGGTTTTGGTGTTTGAAACATGGTCGTGCCATGGATGGCACTTATAAGAACAATGCAGGATGCAATTGTCGGATGCTCGCAAGCCCTCATGGATGAGTTCACGGCGTCCAAAACTTGAACCAGCTACAGCTTAATCAAGCAGCTGAAAAACCCCAATAGCAACCAGTTAGTTAACAAACCCCATATACTCTTCACTGCCCATCTCAATTAACCGGCTACGAGCCCGTTCAAATTGAAAGTCTAAACTGCCTTGAGTATACAATTCGTTCAAGGAAACTTGAGCGGTTAAGAATAGTGTGACTTTTTGATCATACAACTCATCAATTAACGCAATAAATCGGCGTGCGCCATCGTCCAGCGGGGCCAGTAAAACATGGCGTTCGCCAGTATTACCTGAACCCACACTGCCATCTTCGGTGCCCCGTGCCTTTATGCGCTCTGAAGCTTCGCCGCCCAAGGCAGGTACATTTAATAACACTAGGGTATCAAATCGCTTGGCAATTTCTATGTAATCAAAATGGCTTCTGGGGCCTAGGCACACATCTTCAAAATCAAAGGCGATGCGTTTGTTCAACATGGCCTGATATTGAATGTCGCGACCCAGCACTTGAATGTGGCCTAGCTTGCGGCTTAAGCCTAAGGGAGAAAACAGTTTGTTGATAAGTTCTTTGTTGGCTTTATCATCTTGCTGCAATACAAAGTAATTTTGCAGTTTATGCAAGGCGCGTTCACGGTGATCTTTTTTCCCGGACAATTCCACTATGTACATGTGATCATAAATGGCTTTTATGGCCGGTAAAAAATTATCCCGTTGCAAACCGTCTTTGTATAATTCATTGGGCTCACAATTACTGGTGGCCACCACGGTCATACCTTCATCAAAAAGGTACATCATTAAGCGCCCTAACAGCATGGCATCGCCTATGTCGTTGACAAAAAACTCATCAAAACATAACACCTGATGCTGATATTTTAGTTGCGCGGCAATATATTTAAGAGGGTCGATGGTGCCTTCCAACAGGGTTAACTGATGGTGAACATCGCGCATAAAATGATGAAAGTGCTGGCGTAAACACATTTCTTGGGGAAGCGAATCCACAAAGGTGTCCATGAGGAAGGTTTTGCCACGGCCCACCTTGCCCCACAGATACAGGCCATTAACTGTTAACTCCTCTATTGGATTCAACAGTTGTCCGTGAAGTTTATCTAAGGCGTTTAGGGCTGGCACTTGGGCCTGGTCAAAATTCACCAGGCCCTGAGCGGTTAGTGCGTCATAGCGAGCTAAAAGACTGCTATTAGGCATTGATGGCCAGCAATTCAACTTCAAAAATTAAGGTAGAGCCTGGGCCAATTAATCCGGCACCGCTATTGCCATAAGCCAGATGGCTAGGAATAAAGAAACGGGTTTTTTCGCCCACCACCATTAGTTGAACCCCTTCGGTCCAACCCGGAATCACCTGGTTTAAGCCAAAGGCGATGGACTCACCGCGATTTACCGAGCTGTCGAACACACTGCCATCCAATAAGGTACCGTGATAATGCACGGTAACTTTGTCGTGGGCTTCCGGATGGTCGGTACCTGTGCCCTGGGTAAGTACTTTGTACTGCAAGCCAGAGGCTGTAGTTTTTACCCCGTTTTCATTTTGATTATTCTGTAAAAATTCTTTTCCTAGCTCAATATTGCCCGCCGCCGCTTTTTTGCCTTTCACGGAGCGCCAAACAAAAAACAACACCAACAGAACAACAGCAGCTATAAATAAAGGAGGCATGAGGGTTTCCAATAGAAAAATGTAGCGGGATTTTACCTGAGGGCTTAAACCATGGGAAGTTTTGCAGGTCACTATGGACATTAGGGGGGTTAAACCATGAACAGCCAATCACGTTTATTGGGGCGCTACATAAAAGACCTAAACCCAGGCACCCTCACCTGGATTGGCCTGCGCCCGGCCCGTAAAACAGACATGCTGGCGGTAAAGCAGGTACAGGCCCTAGCCGAGCTGGGTTTAGAGGGGGATCACAGGTGCACTAAGACACCAGGATCGGCTCGGCAAGTGACCATTATTTCACAGGAATACATCGACTTAAGTGCACATTTTCTGGGCAAGGCTATTTCGCCCATGCAACTAAGGCGTAACCTGGTGGTAAGCGGTATTAACTTAAGCGCCCTACGCCACCAACGCTTTAGCATTGGAGAGGCCATCTTTGAAGCCACAGCCCTGTGTCACCCCTGCTCTCGCATGGAACAAGCATTAGGCAAAGGGGCGATAGCGGCCTTACTGGGGCACGGAGGTTTGTGTGCAAAAATTATTAAAGGCGGGAAAATTAATCTGGGGGATGCCGTCACGTTAATAAAAAGCGACGACATCTAATAATAGGTATAACAACGACCAAGCAAAAGAACACTATTCATGGGTCTGAATAAACTGATCACCACAGCGGGAACAACGAAAGGTAACATCATCCTTCACCATGCCGTATTTACGGTGAACCTCAATATGCTTATGCCCTAATAGTTTGCAAAAAAACTCTTTAATAGCTGCCATAATTTATGCCCCGCGTGATGGTTCGATCCTAAATTCACTATAGATCAACATCTCAAACAGGCTAATTTTCAATCAGCTTTTAAACAAAAGACTTTATTTTGCAACAGGCCTTCACACACACTTACGACAACTTACGCCAAAGGACCTAAGAGCAGCTAGGACAGGCCGCTTAAACCCGCTTTATTGCCCGCCTGTATCTCATCATTAAAGGTCACATTTTTTATATTGGGTAATTTGGCAATGGTGCGCATCACATTTAGCCCTTCTACCGGGTAGTTTTCGATCATGCTGGCGCTCACCTCGTATGGTTTGCCCACCGACAAACCCAGGTTAGCCGGGCTTAAGCGCCAGCCATTGGTAATATCGGAGCCACCCACTAAATTCACCGGCAAAATAACATCCCCCGGACGCAGGTAAGCCTCCATGAACCTTGGGTTCACGTATTTCATGGTTACATTCCTCTGTTTGTCGGTATAAGAACGTGACCCTTCGGGGAATAATAAAAACGGTTCATGCATGACTTTTTTAAATAAGTTGTAATCCGTTTCATCCAGCTCTGCCAAGGTGTTTTTTACATCCTTGGCTTGCAAATAAGATATAACGCTTTCTTTTTCTGCTTGCAGCAAAGCATCGGCGGCCAGGTTAAAGCGGCTTTCCTCAAAATTTACCACGTTGTCCATGAACGCTTGGTAGTCCAAGTGTTCTATTAATTTTAAGCCAGCATCTGGCATCTTAATTAAAAACTGGGTGCGACGAGCATTCTTTTGCAAGGCATCTTCCAGCGGTAAATCTTTCACCTGTGAAGTCTTTTTAGAAGGCAGGGTTAAAAACAAATTCCCCACATTGCTGGCACCACTTTTTAACACCAGGTTTGAGAACATGCGTGGCCCCACTACGGTATTGCAGTTGGCGGTTAAATTATCAAACCCCAACTTGCGCAACACACTGCGCACAAAATAGGGCCCCAAATAACCTTCATGATGGCCGATTATAAATAGTCGATGCCCTGCCGCCTTTAATACTGAGGCTTCATACAATGTACGCACGACTTGAGACGAGGCCAATGCATTTTTACTGTCATGCTTGAAGGATACCTGTTGCGAATCATCTCCCACCAAAATTAAATCTTTGATGTTTTTATTTTCAAGAAATACAAAAAACTTGTGCCACAGGGTACTGTCGGCCAACACAGGTGATAATGAACGATTAAACTTGAAAGGAATGGCCAGCAAACGCTCCAGTAAACTTTTACTGAACTCACCAAAAAAGGAATGCTGCAACAGCTGGTTTTTTCTGGCTTTAAGTTTATCCACTATGTGCGGAAAATGGTTTCTAACATCCAGTCCTTGAACGCTGGCTTTTTGCACCACATCCTCCATGAGTTGCACCACTTTTGCATTGTGGGGCGCACGCTTTAGGGAGTAAATCTTAGTACGAAAAAACTCTACCAGCCCTTTAAAGTCGAATATATTGGTTAAGGTAGTTAACGTGTTTTTAAAAAATGCCGGGGCCGGAATTTTTAGCATCATGTTAAGGGCTAGAGTTTTTACCGTATCCATCAGCTCGGCAAGCCACGAAATAAAGGAGAACAAACGATTACTTAAACGGTAAAAAACGTCACTGTTATGAATAGCCTTGAGGGATTTTTCCAAACGCCCCTTGTTATCTTGCAAGAATTGCAAAATTTCAGCCTGGGAAAGCGGCTCTTTCTTTTTTAACCACTGCACCAGCGGAAGGCTGTGGTGTGTTGGTTTTTCAGTAGGGTTTACCATCTAAGACCTGCGAGATACATGTACTGCCAGCGAGCAATTGTAGCAAACTCATCCATCACCACAAAGCCACCAGCCATAGGTGGCCAGTTAGCACCTTTTACAGGTAACGCGAGCGCCTTATGGCTAGTAAACCTGTATACCAAACTGCAGCAGGCGCTTGGGCAAAACCTGATCCAGCTTCTCTAGGTCCTGCGCTTGCAGTTCAATCACATTCAAATTGTGCTGTTGATAGGCTTCCTTTTTGGCCATTTTTTGCTTGAGATAGGCTGGGGTTTTCTCAAAGCCCCAGTATTCAAGGTACACCCTGCCCTGGGGCAAATAGAAGTCACACCTTAAAGTGTCATCCACCGCCAAGGCACGCCCCACCGCATGTACTAGGCCAGCGCTGTATAGCCAGTTATCTACTAGCATAAGCGCTTTTGAACGGGCCATATGACCATCTACACAGGGGAATTGATCAATTTTCTCTGGCAAGTCATTGCCTAATAAAGTATTTAGGGTGTTTTTAAAGTGGGCTTGATCTTGTACTTGGCTGGGCCATAACACATAGGATTTGCCGGTTTTGCCATCTTGCTTTTCAACTCCACCTGCTTGGCGCCCAAGTGCCGTTAGCTGCCAGCCCTGAACGTCTTGATCTAACCAGCCCATCTCTTGCAGTATGGCGTGCAATCGCTGGCTACTTAAGTGGTGGCTCTTGGCCAGACTGGCCACACTGAGCAGTTTAGCTTCTTGGTGTCGAAACAGGCTGTGCTCACTTAAACTGCTGGGCCAGACGATGTAGGTGCCAAATTTCTTGGATTCAAGGTATTCGCCCCCTTCAAACTCCCCTTTTGTGGTGAGCTTGTTAACGTTGCTGCCGTCGGCCTGCTTTTCGCGCACCATCCATTTACGCTCCACCAATAGCTCAAATAATTGCTTAGAATCCATTTGCAGTAATTTTGCCAGGGCGGTGGTGGAAAGCTTTTTGGGGCTGTCTGAGGCCACGAGGGAAGTCCTTAAATCTTTTGCCGGTATATTACCGTTTTTAAGGGGGATTGCACTATGGCGTAACGAGCGGGGGGACCTGAATGACGTTTTGAGCAGACGCCCACCCTTGGGATGAACGCCTTGCTGGAATCGAGCGAGTATTACTTGTAGATAATGCCCACTTTCATTTTGTCGGCACGGTAAATTTCTTCACCGTCTACTTTAACCACACCCTTGGCCACAGCCATAACCATTTTTTTGTTGGCCTTGCATTTTTCCATGGTCATGTGAAACGTCACCATCTTGTGGTGAGGACGCACTTCGCCCATAAGCTTCATGCCATCTATGCCCAGGGCACGTAAGCTACCGTGATGCCCCATGGCCGCCAACAGCACGCCAGTGGTCTGCCACATGCCTTCAATGCCTAAACAACCCGGCATAATGGGGTCACCTGGGAAGTGACACTTAAAGAACCAAGCATCTACATCCACCGGCATTTCGATGACAATTTCACCCTTACCATCTGGGCCACCGGTCACATCCAGCTTCTGCACGGTTTTTAGCAACGACAATTGATCTTCAGGCAATTGAATCTTAATGCCTTGCATGGCCAATTGCGCCAACAGATCCACCACAGGTACGTTTTCTAACTGGGCAAATTCATCAAGAGCTGGAGTGTCGGTCATAGTGGTATTTTCAATTTAAAAAAAGAAGCCACTATAGGAGTGAGCATGGGGGTTGGCAAAACCGAATGGGCCATGAGGTTGACCCTGTGACTCATGATTTTGCCGTTAAAGAAAGGTGCATTCAGGCCGAAACGGCCTTAGGTAAACAAGCGTTTACCCTGCTTGCTGGTTCATCCAAACGCTCAAGCCTTGGGCGTTTAATAACACGTCGGTTTTAATTACAGTTGTTTGCTGATCTAGGGTCAGTTGGCTGCCGTGGGCTTTTAGCTTTTGTAAAAAGAACTGCAGCAAGTTGTCGGTGAGTTTAACCGTGTAAGCCGGATCACTTGCCGGAATGTCATTCGCCAATTGCTGAGCCATCTGAACCAGAGTATCCACCTGATTGGTTAAATCCGAGGCAAACGACTGGGGGTTCTCCAGCATGCCATAGTGAGTTAAAAACATACGCTGGGGATTAACCGCCATTAGCTTGTTAATGGAGTTTTTTAAGGCCTCGGGGTCAAATTGCACAGGCGTGGTGGTGACAAACAAAAAGGCACCGTTTTCATTGGTTAATTCTTGATAGGCCAGACCAAAGGTATCGCCACTGAAAAACCCTTTGCTTACCTCATCAAAAACACAAAAATGATGACGGGCATGTCCAGGTGAATCCAGGAAGGTTAACGTGCGCTGGCCCAGAGTAAGTTGCTCATTGTCCTTGGGGCTAATAACCCGCTCCTTGGCCACCGGCAGCAAGTCACCATAGGTTTTGCTAAATTCAGCCTCGCCATACACCGCGGTGGCACCGGCCTGTAACTTACTGGGGTCAATCATGTGGCGTGCGCCTTTTTCATGGACCACCAAAGTAGCGCTGGGTAACTGCTGCATCAAAAGGCCCACACCGCCTGCGTGATCAAGGTGTACATGAGTGGGAATTATGTATTTTACCTGTTCGGGTTTAAGGCCCAGCTGCTGTAAACATTCAAATATTAGGGGCACAGTATCTTTAGTGCCGGTTTCGATGATGGCCACGTCGGCACCGTCTTGCATTATGTAACAGGCGGCCATATTAGGGCGCTGAAATGCGGTATCCAGTTGAGTGATGCCCCAACCTAAATCAAGCATGTTAATCATGTGTTTACTCTTATTATTTGGCCCTTGAAAACTATATTTGAGCCTTTGATATTTTTTACTAGGGTTTTGAATGGCCGACACTATGGCGCATAACGCGCAAGTTGGCCATGGCCAAAAAGCGCGAATGAATGGTCATTATTGACAGAGCAAAGGATTATTAACGATGGGTTTATTTAGCGATGGCCTTTAATATATTACTGGTGCTAATGACACCGGCCACTATGCCATGTTTGCTCACAAACACGCGGCGAATGCCGTGTTGCAACATAATATAGGCCACCTCTTGCAAGCTGGCTTGTTCATCCACCTGCACAACTTTGGGGGTCATGATCTGGTTGACCGTACAGCTTTCGTCGGCCGAGCTGGCCATTTGTTTAACCAATTGATCGTCGTATTGCTGACCCACAAATTCTGAATACACTTCCTGCAGCAGTTGGCCTTTTTCCAGAGTGGTTTTACTTTCAAAGGCAACAATGTCAGAGAAGGTGACCACCCCCACCAAACTGTGATCACTGGCAATCACCGGAGCGCCACTGATTTTGTGCATCATGAAAAATTCAGACAGGCGCTTAATGGACCAGCCTTCATAAGCCATAAGAACATCTGGAGTAGAAATATCCGCAGCACGAAGTGAGGTTTTCATGTTTAACTCCCGGTTGTTACTTTTGTTATTACTTTAAATATAGTCTAAAGCCTTTGATTCTGCCCACAATGCAGTGACCACAGAATACGCCACTTAGTGTTTCGTAAAATAAATATCCCCGTAGAAAGCGGTGGCCGTGCCTGCGCTATTATCGGTATCGGTCATGAGTGCCACCGCATCTAGGTAGCGATAAGCCTTAAGATTGGCCTCATCACTGCCCAGGTCACCAAACAAAGTGATTAAATCTTCATGCACATTGCGTTTTTCCTGGTACCATTTTTTAACCGAGTGGCCCTGGCCACGAATGGCCAGCATCTTGGCTTTATCCCCCACAAACGCATTATTCCAACTCGTGCCCGCCTTTTGATTGCTGGACCAAACATAATTGAGTGCCCGAGTTTTCCAAACCCGCCAGCCACCGTCTTTCACCACATACAGACGAGCGGCATAATCGTCACCGTTCTTGGTGGTTTCATCAAATTGATTCAGAGTATTTTCGATGCGCCATGACCAGTTAATAAAAGGGGTTTGCTTAAGGTCTATGGTGATCTCTTTGCCTAGGCCCGATGCACTGCCTTCACTGTGGGCCTTTAAAACTTGCAAATTACCTTCAGCCATAGTGATTTCATACTGGGTCTCACCTTCAAAGGATTTATCCTTCCAGCCGGATAAGTCCCCTTTAGAGAATTCAGCCACCAGCAGGGACTGGGCCAAACTCAGAGCGCTACCCATTAACAACGCAAGTGTTAAAAAACCGGTTAAAGCAATGTTGGCAAGAGTTTGATTCATTACGTTCAATTGCGCTGCTACCCCACCAATATGTTTTTTAAATCATTAACCAGCTGCTGACTCTTTGGATCGTGGTCATCTAGCAGTTCTTGTAAGTGATGCAGCACATTGTTGGCTTCCGCTTTATGGGGAAATAAGCCATTTAATAATGGCATTAAATTCTTGGCGGCATCGTAATCTTGCTGCGCTATATTTTGTTGTAACTGGGTTAAAATCACATTAGACATCCCTGTCCCCCTTCTTTAAATGCTAGTTAAATTAATCGCCTGCCCTTAACTAACTTGCTTGCTTGCGGGTGGCTACCAAAACCGTCTTGGTAAACCTTAATTCAAATATGAATGAAAGACTATTACACACAATTAAACCACAGACATATAGCTTAAATGAGCCATGCAAGGATGGATCATCATTGATTAACATAAAAACGAGATACACCAGCAAAACACACCAGAGTATTTGCCCTAAACTCAAAGCCCGCTTTGATACGATTTCTACATAACTCATTAATAATAAAACGGCTCTAATTAGCAATGAATAGAGGATCAATTGCGCCACAATATGCGGCCAAAAAAATACGCTGGCCAGGTTTACCAACAACAGTATATTCAGCCAAGAGCTAACCCATAGGGGGTTATGCAGGCGCTTTTGCATGAAAAGAATTGAGGCTTGGTAAGATGGCATAGGGCTTCCCAAATTTCATTCAGTTTTACAAACGGTTAAAATCTAGGCTAATGCAGGAAGGGAGAAATGTAAAATCAGAAAGTCAGGCACGATCTTTTTGGGGAAATTAGGTGGTGAGTTTAGGTATTTCAGTTTAAGGATGTCTTTAACATGGATGTTAAAGCCAAGCGCACAAGGACGGGTTCACAGCGACCTTAAACTGACATCCCTGAACTCATCACTGGCAGAACAAAAATTCTGCCAGCTTCTAACAGGGTTTATTTAATTAAATTACTAACGGGCTATTGGTTGGCACCCAAAATTAACTCGCGGAAAAAACGCACCACATCCACATAGTCATCCACTTTAATTTGCTCGTTAATGCCGTGCATGCGCTCAAGGGTTTCTGGCTGAAAACGGTTAAACGCAAAACGGTAGATGCTGTCGCTTAAACCACTGAAATGCTTGGCATCTGTGCCGCCCATAACCAAGTATGGCGTCACAATTAACTCTTTATCTTGGGTTACCTGATAGATGCTGTTTTTGATGAGTTCAAAGTTTTCATTATCGCTCACCGACACCGATGACGGGTTATTACCAAACCCTTCCACCGAAGCGATGGTGATTTGTTCGTTATTAATCACGTTTTTCACATATTCGGTGACAGATTGCACGGTCTCACCTGGCATGATGCGAAAGTTCACCACCGCCGAGGCTTCACTGGGCAGGATGTTATCTTTACTGGAACCCTTGGCCATGGTCACCGCGGTGGTGGTGCGGATGGTGGCGTTGGTGGTCTTGCTGCCACTGAGAATAGATTCAACCAATGGTGAGGTGATCCACATGTTGGCAAATACCGCACGGTTCACGCCACCCATGGCAGGCCCAATGTTATTAAACATTTTTTTGCTGTAAGCCAGATTGGCGGGAAACGGTTTGCTCTCTAAATCTACCAACGCCTGCGCAATCACGCCCAATGCAGAATGTTTAGGCGGCATAGAGGAGTGACCACCCACCGCCTTGGTGGTGAGCTTTAGGCTCACGTAGCCTTTCTCGGCGATGCCTACCATGGCCACCTGCCCTGCGATACCAGGAATGATGCCGCCACCCACAATGCTGCCCCCTTCGTCTATTACAAACTCAAGTTCTACCTTGCGCTTACGCAAAAGGTCGGCAATTTTCTTAGCCCCGTGTTTGCCGCCTATTTCTTCATCGTGACCAAAAGCTAAGTAAAGGCTGCGTTTGGGCTGGAACCCCTTACCAATTAAATTTTCCACCGCTTCCATGGAGCCCAGTACCCCGGACTTAATATCAATGGCACCACGGCCCCAGATAATGCCGTCGCTAATGTCGCCCGCAAAGGGAGCGTGTGTCCAACGATCGCGGGTTTCACTGTCTACCGGTACCACATCCTGGTGACTCATGATTAACATGGGTTTAAGGCTGGCATCACTGCCCTGCCAGAAATACAAAAGACTAAGGTCGTTCACCATTTCTAAAGACAAAGTGTTGTGTAATTTGGGAAAACTGTTTTTTAAGAAACCGTGAAACTCACGGAAAACCTGAGGATCATTATCCTGTGGGTCCATGTGGGAGATGGTTTTATGCTGAATGGCCTGTGACAAACGCGTTGCCAAGGCTTGCTTATCAAGGGCTGAGTCATCCAGGGGTGCGTTTAACACCACGTCTTTTTTGGTAAAGGTAACGGTATTAATTACCATCACAACGACTAACAAGGCCAGAGCCGCTAGGCCCCATTTTAGAAATTTCATAGCTATCCAAAGTCATTATTATTGCTTTCAAAACATAATGTGCACTATTGGGGCGCTAATTTGAAGATTGAAGATGGCCATAATCCACTTAGTAAAGGGCTCGCGCCACCAATTGCGCAGCTAACTAAACCTTTTGGCAGATACTCACAAGGGCACTATCCACCAATACTTCGCCTCTTTTCATAGCTTATGGCTATTTTATCTTGAGTACCGGAGCCCACATGTCCCATTCACCTTTACTGGCTACCCTGTTGTTTTGCTCCACCCTGGCTGCTTGCATTGAGGTAAACAATGATGAGAGTAAATTCCCATCTGATGCCGGCAATGATAACCCCAGCGATGCCAACCTTCCTGATAACAATGAGCCACAAACATGGCCCAATTTAACCCCTGACAGTCAGCAGGAATACACAGAGCAGTGGCTGATTAACATGGACAATGCCAGTTTATCTGCCCAGGATCACAGTGACACATTGGTGGGTGAAACCATGAGTCAGAGTTTTATATTACGCAGCCCCCACCCCATAGAAAAAGAGGTACAGCTGAGCCATTTGTTTTTTAAACAGTATTTTTGGACCGGGGCAGACTCAGACGTACAGTTTTCAATCGTGGATCAAGCCACCCAAACAGTATTACTTGAGCAAGCGTTTCAGCTGGGCCCCATGGATCCACGAACGGGCATTGTTAAACCCGATGGCAGCCACGCCCTTAAACTGGTTGAGCCTTTACTGCTTGAACTTGATAAAACATACATGATGCAGTTTCAAGTGAACCGAGCCGAAAACCCATTATCCCTTTATCACACCACTCAAAACTATGTGGATGGCAGTAACAACCAGGGGAGCAACCTTTGGTTTAAGGCCATGGGTCGCGGCCAATGGCTTAACTATGATGCCGTCACAGTGAAAAATGATGACCAAAATCAGCTGGTATTTGATCCCGGCTGGGCGACGCCATTAAAGGCCAAGATGCTCAACCTGTTGGGGGAAAGCGAAACATTGTGGATTGAAAAAGCCCACAAAAACCTCAACCTCACCTATAAAGTGGCCAACCCGGATATGGCAAGTCTGCTGGTATCAAAAGAGCTTAAGCCCCTACAAGATCAATTAACCTTACAAGGCTTAAAAACAGGCAACACCCACTTAAATATTTACCATAACCAGCAATTGATTGAGCAGATTGAGTTACAAATTAGCCAGCACCAGACCCTGGCACTTTCATATAGCTACATCGCTTATCCGGGTGAAAACGACCATGACAAGATGCGCAGCTTCGAGCAGGTAAAAGCGGATTTCGCCAAGATTTACCAACCGCTAAACATCCAGCTTAATTGGACCAACAATGGGGTGATTGAGTTTGATTGGGACCTTAACGGAGACGGGCAAAGCTACAGCCAGGAATATGATGAGATGGTTGCCCCCATGACCCACAATATATTGCCTAACATGCAAGACTACTTCACTAACGTGTACCTGTTTAGAATTGATAAAAATGATGACACCTATCGCGGCTGTAACGGCGGTGGCAGTTCGTTTGTCTCCCAGGACAACACTGCACCACGCATCGCCTTTAAATCTGTGCACGTTCCTCAGGATTTAGGCTGCCTTGCCCCCACCCTAATGCACGAGCTGGCCCATAACCTGGGGTTAAGCCATTACAGCGCCGCCAACAGCGATTATCTGCCAGTGGACAACGAATCACTTAATCTCATGAAAACAGGCCGAGATGAAAACCAGATATTTGCCTTTCAATGGAAGATTATCCACCAGACCCTGCAAGACTTGAGCGCTCAGGGCAAGCTATAGAACAGCTCTATGGCCACGGGCCTTGCGTTTACAGGGGTAACTCGGCTGTTGGGGCGAAAAACTCGGCAGCTGCCCGTCAACCCTGCTAGAATTGGACAAATCACAGATTAACCCCTTCTAAGCTCGGTATTCCATGAAATTACTTGTTCGCAACCTGTCTCGCTCCACCAGTGAAGACGAAATTCGTCGTATTTTTG
>Ga0209290_1000348_pt1 | contig 37121 bp, 25 predicted proteins | sample EN1Hudsemesocosm_2_FD_184632 | JGI IMG/M metagenome (GOLD analysis project Ga0209290, IMG submission 184632) | Methane-oxidizing microbial communities from mesocosms in the Hudson Canyon - EN10B Hudson Canyon (SPAdes) (version 2) | ecosystem: Environmental > Aquatic > Marine > Cold seeps... | reverse complement strand
ACAGCCAGCAGATTTATTTGGATGCCGGTATCGACCTGCATGACATCAAAAAACCCAATGCTCGCATACCCACCAGTATTATGATTGAGGTATGGCAACAGGCGGTTAACAAGAGTCGTGACCCGTACATCGCCTTGCGAGTGGCCAGGTTTTTTCAGCCCAGCGCCTTCAGCGCCCTGGGCATGGCATTGGCCGCCAGTCGTCATGTTTATGATGCCTTGCACCGCGCCTCCAAGTATTCACAGATTGTGAGCGACGGCTCCAACACCTGCATTGAAGAAACCGACACCACAGTGGCCTTCATGGCCATTGCCCGTGCGCCATTTAAGGCCCCACCTAACATTCACGGCATAGAGTCCCTGTTTAGTTCCATGTTTAATGTGCTGCAAACCATTGCCGGGGCAAGCCTCAAGGCCAAGGAAGTGCATTTTCAACACAGTTTTAACGGCGACTTAAAACCCTATGAAGCCTTTTTTGGCTGCCCTGTTTATTTTTCGTCTAACTGTAATAAGTTGGAGTTTGATAAAAAGGATGTGTTTGAAGAGCAGCCCTTTGCCAACTCCACCCTCACCTGCACATTGGATGAGTGGATTGAAGAACACTTAAGTAAATTTAAAGAAGATTTGTTATCCACACGGGTAAAAAAGTTTATTTTAAAAAACCTGGCGTACGGGGAAGTGGATCAGGTGACGGTGGCCAAAGAGATGGCCGTGAGCCCTCGTATGTTACAGCGCAAGCTTAAAGACGAAGGCTCTAGCTATACCGAGTTACTGGATGACTGCCGTCATAAGTTGGCGGTTAAACTCATTAGCCACAACAAACTGCCCTTATCTGAAGTGACCTATATACTGGGCTTTAGTGATCAGAGTAATTTTTCACGGGCCTTTAAACGCTGGACCGGCACCTCGCCTCACCAGTATCGGGATAGTTAATATCTAGCTACCCCATTTCTAGTGCGTGTTGAAATGAAAACTAAGAATGTTAAATTTCTATAAACCCACAAATTTCGCGTTAGAATTATACGTGGCCCAATAAAGGATTGGCTTAGAGCTGGTTTTAATGGCCTGACAATAGGCATCAAAGGCTTTACCGCTGTAGGTTTGATCCAGTGTCAGCCCCAGGTCTTTGCCTTTTGCTATGGCCTTAGTGGTGGCAGGGGTTAATACACCATAACCTGGGGCAAAAAAATCTGCGCGCAAAATAACCTTAGGCAAACCGTTTAACGCCTGTGGATATTCATTAGGCAACATCTCCAGCGCCTGAGTCATGAGTTTTTTAACCACAGATTCGGTGCAGGTTTCAATGGGCCCCATATGAGAGTCCAGTACTTGAATGCCAATCACCTTAGTTTTCATTCCCGCCAAAGCGCATCCCAAAGTTAGACCCGCCAACGTAGAAGCACTGCCCACCGGTACATAAATCTCAGCGGGTTCTGGGCATAGCTGGTGATCAATTTGACGTTTTAATTCAAATGCGGCGTTAATGTAGGACAGTGTCGCCACCGGAACCGCCCCGCCACCGGGTAAAAAATAATAGTCTTTGTGCAAACGGCGCGGGTTTAAATAAAAGCGCAGGGCCGCCAAGGCAATAGGTCCAGCATTAATGACCTTTGCGCCAAAATACTTCATGAGAGATTGGTTTTTTTTCACAAACGCTGAGTTAGGCTGATGAAAGGTAATCACTGTGGATTTTAAACCCAGCTGCTGACACACCATGGCGGTGGCCACACCATGATTGGTGCCCGTGCCTCCCAGGGTCACCACGTGTGTTTTATTTTTTGCCAGAATTTCAGCGGCAATAAATTCAAATTTTCGGGTTTTATTGCCACCGTAAGTTTTATGGGTTAAATCATCCCGCTTTACCCAGGCCTGCGCTCCTAAAGCACTCATTGGCTGCACGGCCGTGGGCAGATCACATAGGGCAACCGGCGCAAGACCTTGGCCTAAAGTTGGAAACACATCCAATAGGGGCCAGGCATTGTCTGCGCCAGTTTGTGTCATGAGTTGGCCTTCGTATCTGAAATTACCGGCCAGCGATCCACCACCTTGTCACCACGCACCATCACCAAATCACCAAACTGCAATAACACCGCCTCGGATTGTGTGGGGCGTAAAAAGACAAAGTCGTCCACTTCAATTTCCACCGAATTAGATGCCGAGTACCCTTGTTGGTTAGAACTCACATAGGCGAAGTGAGGCTCTAGGCCTGGGGGGGACTCATTTCTGGCCAGCCAATTACCGCTGTAACAAAAATACAATTGGGATTGATTTTTATTCCAACCGCGAATCAAGGGCCCGGTCCAATCCAGAGCCGGTAAACGAGCCCCCTGCAACCGTTTTATAACAGGTGACGCAATAAACGCCGCTGCCTCAAAGTCTTCTAATATACCCAGATCATAATGGGTGGGTTTCATCAAACATGAACCCGCGGATATTTCGCTCACTAAATCATCCCCTTCATAATGCTTAAAGGTGGGACTGCCGGCGCCGTTGAAACATAGGTTTTGGTTCACCAGCTTGGGAAAGTTTTCTTTTAGTAAGGTAATGCAATTTTGATAACGCTGTTTAACCTTGGGCAGCTCACGTTTGGCCAGAAAACTAGGTATGCCCATTAGGTGGGCGTCGTAGCCCATGAAACCAGAGAATTCCAAGTGCTGTGGATTTTTCTCAATAATCGTTAACGCCTCACTTAAAATAGAGTTAGCTTCAAAGCCACCACGATGCAGGCCCACGTCCAGCTCCAGGTTAACGCGCATTTTCACATTGATGTTTTGTGCCAGTTGTAAATACTGATTTAAACGCTGCGGGGTATCGATAAGCCACTGCAATTGCGTGGCTGGATTAAACGCTGATTCATGTTCGGCATAAAATTGTTTGGCTGCGGCGATGGGCATGGGTTTGCCAATTAAAATATCACTGCCTGGCTGGCCATTAACCATGGCCTGTAAAAAGGGCAAGTGAAATACCATCTGTGAATTTGTATTGGCGCGCTTGGATACGTAATCCACCAGCTGCGGGCTGGGGATAGACTTAGTCACTACCCGATAAGTTTTGGAAGGCTCAACGACCACCGACTTGGCCACTCGGTCGATGTTGCGATCGAGAATATCCAGGTCGATCACCAGTACGGGGGAGCCAATACCGTGCTCACGCAAGGTGTTATTCATTTTTGCAAAATATGGGCTGTATGGACCACCCTTGTCGCTTGGCTTGCCCACTGCAGTGGCCGCTACTACGCCCGCGGCCCCTAATAAAACTGTACGTCGAGAAACCATATTAAGCTCCTAAGATGTCTTTAAAATGGATATTCATGAACTTGCCTTGTGAATCCAACATGCATTGAGAAACCATATTAAGCTCCTAAGACGTCTTTAAAATGGATGTTCATGAACTTGCCTTGTGAATCCAACATGCATTGAGAAATCATATTAAGCTCCAAAAATATCTTTAAGATGAGCGTTCATGAACTTGCCTTGTGAATCCAGAGATTTGCGTACCTCATGAAAATCCTGCCAATGACGGGAATACAAATTGGCAAGCTGGGGAGCCTTCATGGTATGGATTTTCCCCCAGTGAGGACGCCCGCTGTATTTCCAAAAAATAGGCTCAATTTCAGCGAATATCTTCTTGTAATCCAAATCACCGTATTGGTGAATGGAAATGGAACAACCATCTTGCCCTTCAAACATGGATAACCAGATGTCATCCCCTTTCACATAGCGAAATTCGATGGGAAAACTTAACGGCAGTTTTTTCTTTTTAATGGTTTCCATGATTTCTCGGCCGCAGGCTACGCCTAATTCAGCCGGTACCGTGTATTCCATTTCACGAAAACGCACGATGCGCGCATGGGGAAATACTTTATGCGAAGGGCCGGTGCGAATGGTGGCGGCTTCGGCCGCCAGGGCCTTTGATAGGGCAAACCCATACAGGTCTTCTCCCACAAAGGGTAACCAGCTGGTTTTCTCAAATACGCTGCGCAAGGTATTCACCGCCTGTGGGTCATCCTCGCCCACATTTTTATCCCTAGGTTTAGCAAAATTAGTACTGACGGTAATACACTCTGAGGAATAAGGAATGAGATAACATTCAAAGTGGCGGTTTTGTTTGCACAAAGCGTCCATGTTCTCAAACACATACTCCAAAGGTTCAATGCTGTTCACTTCGGTGATGTCGAAGCTCTCTTGGTTTTGCAGGGTGTATTCAGTGACCACCCCTAATGAGCCTATGTGGGTTTTTGCCGCCTGAAATATTTCCGGATTCTTGGTTTTGCTGCACTCTAGTAAATCGCCGTTGATGGTGGCCAGTTTTAAGCCTTCGATATAACCACTCATGGATTTAAAATCAACGCCCGTGGCGTGCACCGAATTTGCAAGGGCCCCACCCAAAGACGGGTAGTCCATGTCGGGCATATTAGGAAACGCTTGCCCTATGGATTCTAAAATAGGACCACAGGCATTTAAGCGGGTACCGGCTTTTAGCGTGGCTTGAAGCTTGTGGTCATTGTGGCTTACCAACCCTGATAATAAATCGGTAGAAATGAGCGTATCGTCAGTGGGCACCACGGCGCTGAAAGAATGGCCAGCCCCCACTGCCCGTACATTGCCTTTGGCCGATTTTAATACTTCGACTAATTCATCTTCACTGGCCGGGGCATGGCGCCATTTTGGCATACAGGATTGGTTACCTGCCCAGTTCACCCAGGGTATTGGGCGCCCGGCTTTAAAAGGAATGGGGGTTTGGGGTTCGGTACTTTTTGCGCCACAGCCAGTGATGCCGCCAAAAGTGGCCGTGGCCCCAATGGCCAATGAACCTTGAATAAACTGACGGCGTTTCATCGTAACTCTCCCGAAGACTGTTTTGACATCACTAGATCCGTCACTTGGTAAAACTGAACGTACATCATCATAGTGACTCTCCCATGGGCTGCGTGGATTCCGGCATACCGGTTACGAGGTAAATGAGCTGGCGTAAGTCCTGTTCATCACAGGCGCTGCAATACCCCAGTGGCGGCATGCCTCTTATGCCTTCCACCACATGTTTTAGAATGGTCTCCTCACCCTGATCGATAATGTCTTGCCAATCCTCTTGATTACCCAATTGCGGGGCACCCGTGTGGGGGGCCGCGTGGCATTGCAGACAATTATTGGCAAACAGCTGAATTTGACGCTGATTTGGCTGAGCGGTCGCGCTACTGACCATGCCTAACAGTAGGGCCGCAACCCAAGGCAAAACCAATAACCGCCTCTTAATATCATTAGAATGCATCATGATGTTGCAGACCCTTTTGTTATATTTTTTAGAGTGAAGAACCAAGGTAAATAAATATATCCCATGTGTCATGTTTGGAGTTGGCATTTGAAGACATAACCAGTAGAGTGGTTTTTAAACAAATACCCACCTAGGAACTCGCTTGTCTATCCCCGCTGACTTTCAAACAGAATATGGCTCCTTGATGTATTTTGCCCAGCAAGTAGAGGACCTGGGTGGCAACCCTCAGGAAATTGCCCGTAGCGTTAACTTTGACCTGAATGACTTAAGCACCCCTGAAAAATCCTTAAGCCATGAAACCTATTGTGAGTTATTGGAAGCCGCCGCTGTTGCCACAAACTGCGTCCATTTTGGCTTATTGCTGGGACAGCGTAACGACATATCTATGCTGGGTACCCTGGGACAGTTAGCCCTTAACTGTTCAACTCTGGGGGAAGCAGCCGAAACTTTTCTTCGCTATTTTAATATGGTGTCCCAGGGGGAATATTTTCGGATGGAGTCGGGCCCAAATCACACGTTTTTAATACGTGATGTTTTTCTACCCGAACCTTATTTTAGTGTGCAAGCACAAGACATATCCCTTTATGAAACGGTTAACATTACACGCTCCGTTTTTGCTGGCAACTGGCAACCCAGCGGCGTGTATTTTACTCATAGCCCCAAAAACCCCCAGATTTATCACAGTGCCTTTAATTGTCCTTTGTTTTTTGACCAGGAATTTCAGGGCATAGGTTTTGCCACTCAAGATCTTAATATGCCGTTAGTGAGTGCCGACGAAGAGAGCCGAAAAGCACTTGAGCAACAGGTGGCACAGGATTATAAAGAAAATAAAAAATCCCTTACTGAGCAAACTCAGCAGGCCATTACCCTGGGCATGATTACCGGGGATTGTGGCATTAAAACGGTGGCCCATAATCTAGCCATACACAGCCGTACGCTGCACCGAAAACTGGAGAAACAAGGCACTAGTTTTACTCAGATACTGGAAGATACCCGTCGAGGGTTTGCCGAATATTTTGTGACTAAAACCTCCATTGGCATTTTTGATGTGAGCCACATGCTGGGGTATAAAGACTCCACTTCTTTTTCTCGGTCTTATAAACGCTGGTGTGGGGTTTCGCCCTCGGTTCATCGGAAGCAGACATTTAAGATAAAGGCGCGATTGGGGAATAAGTTGTAAGAGGGCACCCTGTGCCCGAAAAATCGCTCACGGGGTGAGCTCGTACGATTAAATAGCATCTAGTTGAATTAAATTAGTTTGAATAATTAATTAAATTTCTTGGATGATACTTTTAATATTAATGTTATTACGGACTGATAATTTGAAAGGAGTGACAGCCTTGGTTTATGGGTGTTTGAGGCAGGGTCGCCGAAGCAAGCCTCCAGGGATGGAATTTCGGCGTCCCTATAAAATAAGGTTGTTACTCCTAAGGCCTAATAAAAACCAAAAAGCCATGGTGATCTACTGGGTTTTAGATTCCTGGAACACGCCGCTCCTTGCCATCCTCGGTAATTGCATCCTGCATTACCCCTAATACATCACATCCATGTGATTAATGGCACCGCGTCATTGCTTACATGGATGTAAGTACTTAGGATTTGCCTGGAGCAAAAATCCTGACCGTACATCCTGTACATACCCTAGAAATTGCTCCTGCATTTCCAGGATACCGCCCATCCATGGGCATAAAAAGGCCCCTAATATTTCTATTAGGGGCTAAAAAAAAGGACTCCCATCCTAAACATGTAATCACTTGAGCATGTCCGCAAGCGATCACACGTTATTCTTTTTACACTAAACGCTAAAGCTGTACATTACCTTTTTGTAAACCCGGGATAAATTTCACCAATGTTTCTGGGTTGCGGGTTTCTTCGTTTGGCAAATAAATGCGGTAGTTAATTCGGAACAACCCCGATGGTGGTGATGGCAACCAGTTAGACTCATACCCCTTGGGTGCTTTGTTCTGAATGTAAATGGTTAACGAGCCGTCTTTGTTGTACTTCATGCCCGGGGTTCTGTCACCAATGGCAAAACGGTCAATTTCATTATCCACTAACTGGAAGTTGGTGCCGTACATAGTCAACGACCAAAAGCCTTTCTTTTGCAAGTTAGGAATCTCATCTTTTTCAAAATGCATCACGTATTGTTGTGAGCCATCCAGTAACTGGCCCTTGCCGTCTTCGTAGGTACTGAAGTAAACCCCCTCTTCACGGTCATGCACTAACAAACCTTCCAACGCACCCTCGGCTCGGTTAATAAAGTGAAAGCCATAAGTGCCTTCGTGCAAGTTATTCCAACGGGTGTCGTAAGCAGTACCACGGTATTTAACCTTCCACTTCATAATATCAGGTGCATCCGCAATGGCGCGCTTCAAACCCTTGGCGATGGCCGGGTCTAACTTGTCGGCATTAAATGGCTTACCCAGTTCAATGCCAATGCTTTGGAACATGCCCACAGAATCACGGGTTTCCTTACGAGGCGGGTTCTCAGCCAATAGATCGGCCATTTGCTCAAAGAAGGCCAAGTCCCCTTTATATTGTTTACGTGGAATATTGAAAGCTCTTACCTTGCCAAACCCGCCTTTTTTACCCCAGTTGCTTAAGCCTGTGGTGGTCACTTGCTTTTGAATTTCTAATACCGCTTCAATGTCGCCAGGAATCTCTTTTACTGCCCCATAACGCAGGGCGATCACACCACTGTTGGTGGGCATACGGCGTAGAGTCACATCACTGGGTACCTTGCCCTGCCAGTCTGGGGCCACAAACATGTAGTTACCGCCCTTGCCTTTACTAGCACGACTGCCCAAATAAGGCAGGTTTTCAAGATAAGCGTCGGCGATTTGGGCCGACCAATAACGATCCCCCACATCAGGCAGGGTCACAATGATGGGCTCATCTTTTAGCTCCAACAGAATACCGCTGTAGATAGTGTCGTTATTAGGGGTATATGGCAGGTTATCGGCCGAGGTGGCCAACTTAGTCATGTGGCCAAAGGTGTTCATGGGGGCACAGGGGCAAATTTGCTTGGCCATCACATAGGCCAGCTTCTTCTGGTTAAGGCGCAAGCGACGCTCACGATCAAAGACTTTAAGGGGCAGGCCGTATATATAGGCCTGAATGCCCAACGAATAAGCCCAATTTTCCTTACCCACGTTATCACGGGCCTTTACTTGCTCGGCACTGAGGTTGGCATCCGGGTTCTTTTTGGCAAGGACTGGGCTGCTCACTAGGCCTGCACTTAAGGTGATGGCGGCCAGCGTGGCCACCGACAGGTGTTTTAAAGGGTTCATAGGCTTACCTTATTAGTTATTGTTTTGGTCAGTTAACGTCATTTAGCAAGAATAGTAGATCCTGAAGCATCAGGAATCTGGTTAGAAAACGTCAAATGCAGGGCCTGAGCCGCCCTCACAAGGCTAAAACGGCAGCCAAGCCAGTTATTGTCTACACTCTAACTAAGTCTTAGCACAGACACAGGGAGTGAACCGTGGCCAAGGGCGAAAAACTCATAGACCGTAATCCAGACGAAGAAGAGCAAGCCCCAAAGGCAGGCCCCTTCTATAAGAGTGCCACCTTCTTGCTGGTGTTAAAGATTAGCCTGTATATGGGGGTCATCAGCTCGCTACTCACCGGCATGATTCTCACCAATATGCGCCTGAGTAAGCTGGAAGTAACGGTTGCCGGGTCTATGTCTGAGGTGGAGCAACTCACTCTCAAGCAAGAGGTGGTGGTCACAAATCTTAAGCAGGTCACTAAAGGTCACCATCAACTGGTGAGCAAGGTTAGTACCCTGGATCTTGAAGCCGCCAAAGGGGATTTAAGTACCGCCCTTAATATTCTTGATAAACAAAGCCAAAATATCGACAAACAATTGGCCACCACTCGCAATGGTTTAATTAGTCTGTCGCGCATGGTGAAAGGCAGCCGAGTGTGGCAAGAAGATTATCGTGGCCAATACCAAACTCTGTTTGATGCCAACAAAACCCTAAAGGCTGAAATTAAAACACTGCGGGGCATTGAGAAAGAAGAAGCTGCTGGCCCTAGATACATAGAGATGGATTTTTAGAGTAACGGTTAAAGGTGATCTATGGGGGGATATTTTGTTAAACTGCCCCCATGAATCTAGACCACATTGAATTAAGCGAATGGGCCCAGCCTAATTTTCGTGCCGTAAATAAGTTTTATCGCAGCCAAAAACACAAAGGCAGTGCCAGTGGTGACGAGCGTGTGTTTATTGCAGCCCTTGAAGATGACATGCTCGCCGCGGTACGCCTCGTACCCCACGACGGATTTTATTGGCTACGCAGCTTGTATGTGAAAAGTGAATTACGAGGAAATGCCCTTGGGCAAAAACTGCTAACACTTGTTCGCCAAAAACTGACACTGCCCATCTATTGTTTCCCATACACCCACCTGGAAGGCTTTTATCAAAACTCGGGTTATTCGTTACTTGAATTAGAGCAATTACCCCAGCCGCTCAATCAGCTTTTTGTGAAGTATAAAGGCAAAGGAGACGGCATTATTTGCATGGTGAGCGAATAAGCCAGTGTTTAGTGCTAAGTCTGTTCTTTTTGGTCATTCACATGAGCTAATCCCACCGCTACACTGCCCGCCATAATCACTCGCTACTATAATAACGATCTATCAGAGAACCCCATGAGCCAAAAGAACCGTCTAAATACAGTCGCCACTAAACTGAATAATCTTCCTAACTTCATCAGCAGCTTCGCCATGAGCAAAGTTTTTGGCGGCACCATTAAGTACGCTGGGCACTCTGGTATTCGTTTTGAAAAGCTAAGCGACAACGAATGTGTGGTGAGCATTCGCAATAAAAAGAAGGTGCAAAACCACATTGGCGGGGTGCACGCAGCCGCCATGGCCTTGTTAGCCGAAACTGCCACTGGCTTTGTATTTGGCATGAGTGTGCCTGATAGTAAGTTGCCGCTCATTAAAAAAATGAACATTGATTATGTGAAACGCTCCACCGGCGACATGCGTGCCGTGGCAAAGTTATCAGACGCACAAATTGCCACTATCTTATCTGAAGAAAAAGGCGAGGTAGTGGTTGAGGTATTGATTACCGATGAAGCCAACGTTGAGCCCATTAAAGCCGAAATGACCTGGGCTTGGGTGTCTAAAACCCGCAAATAGCGCCCACCAAGAAAAGATCAAATAGGCAAACTAAAACGAGGGCTAAGGCCCTCGTTTTAGTTTAACGCCTTTCTAAACCTCCCCCATTTCCCGAATACCTCATAGTAAAAAAGGGGTTATGGACTATGCTTTTGATATGCGTATTTATCAGTGGTTAGCACCTTGCTGCTTACTCATATTTAGCCTTCACGCTAGCCACAGTTTATCCAATGATAAGCCGCTTTCCATTGTCTATTTAAATTCCTATCACCCAGGTTACGAGTGGAGTGATAGGTGTTTAAACATTTTCAAAAAAAAGCTCAAAACCAATGCCAATATTCATGTGTTCTACATGGATACCAAAATCAATCATAGCCAGGCCAATTTTAAAGAGGTGACCCAACAGGCCCTTGCCTTCATTCAAGACAAACAGCCCCATTTAATTGTCGCAGCTGAAGATAACGCCAGTAAGTTGCTAATAGAGCCGTATTTTAAAAATGTACAAACCCCTGTGGTGTTTATGGGGGTTAACGTAGATGCCTCTATATATGGCTACCCTTATGACAACGCCACCGGTATTGTGGAAATGGACGGCATTCTAAATCTGGTCCATGCCATTCGCCCCATGGGATTAAAAAAAGAAGTGGGCATGATCTTTAGTAAAACCGTGACCGGCACTAAGGTCATGGACTTTATAAAGGCTCAACAGCCAAAGAACTTTGAAACCAGGCAAGTGAAAAATGCCCAGCAGTGGTTTGAGGTGATGACTGAGTTTAATACCAGCAAAGACTTTATTGCCCTGGATACCATCAGTGCCATTCAGGGTTTAGATCATAAAATGGCGCTTAATTTCATTAAGCAACACATCCAGATTCCTATCATCAGTGCCAGCTCCACGTCTCGCCACTTAGCGCATGTGGGGTACATTACCTCCCCTGAAGAGCAAGGTATCTGGACGGCACGGACAGTGGATAACATTTTAAGCGGTAAATCTATTAACGATATTCCGCTACACATCAGCGCACAGTATTCAATGTACATAAACCAAACGCTGCTGAATGAGATGTCGTTGGTATTGCCTAAACAGCTCTACAAACTGCCCCATCGCACCCTAAAACAACTGGATGAAAAACGGTAAAGGGAAAATCTAATTGCCTTACCAAAGCGTTAAAAATCACGGGCCACACTTATATAAACACTTATTGGCTCCCCCACAAAGTAACGGTCATTGCCAAAGGCGTAATCGGCACGTTCGGCATAATCGGTGTCCAACAAATTATTTATCCGTGCCCCAAAACGCCAGTTATCCACATCCATCATGAACCTAAGATTAACCAACTCATGGCCATCATATTTATGCAGGTTGGCTTCATCTGTGTAATAAGGCCCCATGTGAACCCATTCCAGTTCCATATTTTTATTATTAGATACTTGCCAGTTTAATTGTGCGCTGCCGGTGACTTTTGGGGCCGTGTCTATCTGGTTGCCATCGATATTTTCACTCACTCCCCGCGGCGCAATGTTTTCTTCATAGGTATGCAATGCATAACTGGCAGCCACCTTCAGGCCTAACGAGGCTGTCATGGAAAGATTGCCATGAAGCTCTAACCCTTTGTGCTGGGTTTTACCATCACTGACATTTTCGCGATCGCTGTTTTGAAAAATCACGTTATTTTTCTTCATAAAAAAGACGACTGCACTGATATTGCCACGTTTAAAACTGCCACGATAACCCAGCTCAAAACTGTCAATTTGCTCCGAGTTAAGATCGGCCACAAGCTGGTCATTTTGCAGGCGGTATAGTTCGCTGGCTTGTGGGGCTCTGAAAGCATGGGACAGGTTAATAAAGGTTTGGCTATTTACATCAAAGTCATGAATCCAACCCAACTGGCTGGAGAGATTATTAAAACTATCCTTTCTATCTCCTGGACGACTATAACGACAGCCCCCCATATCACAGGCGCTGCCGTCGTCTTTACTGCGACCATCCAGCATATTATTTTGATAATCAAAGTGTAAATACTCAGCCCTTAACCCTAAAGAGAGCTGGTCGGTTGGGCTGGCATAAAACGTTAACATGGCAAAGGGAGATAACATGTTTACCTGAACCTTATAATCATACTGCTTGCCTTGAGGCAAGGTGGCGCTTAAAAAGGCACTGGGGTGATCCAGCACGTGGGCTTGAGTTTGAGTTAATTCTCCATAACTTACTTCTGCATCCACACCCAATCGATACTCCCACTCAGCACTGCCAACATTTTTAACCATGCTTTGTATTCCCAAGGACTGCTGAGCATTTTCCTCCAGGGGCGTGCCGGGTAAAAAATGCATTAAAAAATCCATTTTAGTATTTCGATAATATGGGCTGATGGTCCACTGCCCTAACTCATCTTGCCAGGTAACCTGACTTTGCAAACGGGTACTGTTGGCATTGCGAAATGCTTCCGGATTAGGGTTCACTGTTTTTAAATCATCATCCTCATAGGCCCTTTCCCCCAGTACATATCCGGCGGTTTGTTGGTTTAAATTAGAGTGGGCTAACAAACTGGTGATTTGGTATTTATCACCAACATATTGATGTTTAAAATCCAGTTTTTGTTGATCAAATCCTGAATCGTCCTTGAAACCGCCATCCCGTGCGCCGTTAACATTTAGCCTAAATCCATGGCGCCCCTGAGTATTACTCACCTCAGTTTTTATTCTTTTATAACCATGGGGGCCTCCGTCAATTGCCATAGAGCCTGACAGGTTTTCGGTCACACTTGGGCTTAATACATTAATGGCACCGTGCAAAGCATTGCTGCCATACAAGATACTGCCTGGACCACGCGTCACTTCAATGGCGGCGGCTTGCTCAGTATTGACTTCAAACAATTGATTAACATTGCAAAAACCGGCGGCGCGCAGAGGAATGTTATCCAAGGACATTTGAAAAGCACCACAACTGCCCGCCCCAGTTAATACCGGCGAGCGAATAGCACTGAGGTGCTCTTGACCATTGCCGCGGCTGATCCAAACCCCAGGCACTTGGGTAACGGCTTCAGTCACATGAATATGATTCACGGTTTGCAGATGCTCGTCATCCACCAAAAAAGCACTGACGGCAATATCCCTTAAAGGTTGCTGGTCACGGTCATGGCTGACTAACACCGTGTCCAAGGTCACCGGTGCGCTGAATGCGGTTGGCATATATACAAGATTAAAAAAAAGAGCGGGCATCAACAGGGAAAGTTTACGTTTATTAACTGGCATTTTTTATTATTACTGTAGGAATTAAAAAAGAGGGATGGATCATTCAGGTTTATTAGGGGCACGTTGGCCCCTAATAAAAGGGGTTATTCTGGCAGCGCAAATGCGTACAGGTAATCCCCCGCACCTCGACTAAAAATCGCATGGCCTCCGGCATTAATCACCACGTATTGACGGCCTTTATATTCATAAGTCATGGGAGTGGCATTACCATCCACCGGCAAAGTATATTTCCACAGGGTTTCGCCATTGCTTACATCAAAGGCGCGAAACTGACGATCCATGGTGGCGCCAATAAAAAATAAACCGCCCTTAGTAGCGATGCCGCCCCCCAGATTAGGCGTGCCCCAATCCACATGAAACGGTAACGTTACCGGCCCCATTTCATGAATGGAACCTAACGGGGCTTCCCAAAGAATGGTGCCTTTTACCAGGTCCATGGCCACCAATTTACCCCATGGCGGAGGATTACAGGGAATGCCTAAAAAGGATTGCAAGCTGCCAATTTCCACCGCATAAGGGGTGCCATTCATGGCGACTTGCATGCGCTTACCCGCTTGGGGGTGATCTTTTTTGCTGCTAACACCGTCTTCCTTTTTAGGAATTAACTGGCCGGTAAAGGCCACGTTATTAATGTTAACTAACAATACGCCTGAATCCCCTATCATGGCGCCGCCGCCCCAATTAGGGCCACCTAAGCTGCCCGGATACATAAGGGACAGCTTTTCGCTGTTAGGGGTAAACAGGCCCATGTTGTTAATGTTTTCTAATTGGCTTTTACAATTATTACGATCAAACGGCGTTAAGCCCCAGGCATCGTCGGGCATTAAAAAGGAGTCTATTAGTGGCGGAGGAGCCACCGGTTTGGGTTGCGTGCGCGAGACTATTTCACCTGGGATTTGTGAGGGCGGTACCGGTTGCTCGGTAATTTCCCACAAGGGCTCCCCTGTTAACCGGTTAAACACAAACGTAAGGCCCTGCTTGGTTAACTGAGCCAAGGCGGGAGTGGTTTTTCCGTTCTTTTTCCAGTCAAACAAAATGGGCTGCGCCGGGGTATCATAATCCCACAGGTCGTGACGAACATGCTGAAAGTACCAAGCCAGTTTGCCGCTTTGTAGGTTAAGCGCTACGATGCTGTTGGCATACAAATTATCCCCTGGCCTATCCGCCCCGTAATAATCGGGGGACGAGGCACTGGTGGGTAAAAAGACCAGGTTGTTTTCCACGTCTACAGAGATAGGTGCCCACACATTAGCCGAGCCACTATTTTCATGGTTCACAAGCGGATCAAATTCCCAGCGCAATTTACCACTATGGGCATCAAACGCTTTTACGGTACCCCTGGGGGTTTTGGCGCGAGCAAAATCTATGATGGCAGAGCCCACCACCACCACGCCATTGGCGACTGCCGGGGCCGATGAATTGGCAATATCACCGGGCACAAAACCTTCCTTTCCGTATAGTTTAACCTGCCCTTTTTTTCCAAAGCCATCACACACTTTTCCGTCTTTGGCATCTATAGCCCACAGGCTACGGTCGTGGGTGGCTACATATAACCGGTGGCGACAATGCTGCGTCTCGTCACTTTCAGCATCAAGGCCATAGCTTACGCCGCGACATCGAAAAGTGCGGTCACCGCCAAGGTTAATCTGTGGATCAAACTGCCAGCGCTGTTTGCCACTGCCAGGGTCTAGGGCAATGACACGGTTAAACGGGGTGCAATACACTAAAGATTCACCAGCTGACTCGGGCAACAAGATGGGGGTACTCTGGCCAGAGGTATTGTCCATTTTCTCTTTATGGGTTTGCATGTCACCACTTTGAAACACCCAGGCCACATCCAATTCAGCTACATTTTCTTTGCTGATGCTGGCATGGGATGAATAATGACGCCCCCCCTGGTCGCCCCCATAATGCAGCCAGCCTTCATCGTTATCGGCGGCCCAAGAGGGGGCCGCAATAAAAAGTAATAATGAAAAAAAACGCCCAATGTTGCCCATGGTGTTATTTCTCCAAAGGCGTAATGCGCAGCATAGTGGGCACACCGCCCTCTGACTGCCAGGTAGGGAAGTGAGAGTTGGTGGTATAAATAGCACCGTCTTCTTCGGATATTTCAATGTCGCGGGTGAAGAAGCGCTGACGAGGCATAGGGTAAGTTTTCCAGCTTTCGGTTTTGATATCAAAAGCTAGGATCGTATCGGACTGATTGCCATTTACCCACACAACATCGCGTTTTAAATCTACATTAAGGGCGTAAGGTAATTCATTGGCCACCGGCAACTCGTATTTAGTGAACTGTTTGCTCACTTGGTCGTATTTCACCAGCAACGAATCCTGGAAAGCCACAATCCAAACGTTGTCGTTGGCGTCTACACGCAAGCGACGAGGACCTTTGAATGGGAAATCAATCATAGTGACTTCTTTCGTATCAGGGTCAATGCGGGCAATGTCTTCAGCGTATAATCGGGCCACCCAAACCATGCCTTTGGAATCCACATCTATGCCATAAGGCATGGGCAAACCACTGGACTCTTTATCGGGGGATGGCTGAGGGCGATTCTCAGGAGAGAAACTAAAGATGATAGGCATCATCTTTAAGATAAACCATTCTTTTAAACTGCGAGAAGGCAAGTCGTACATGGTAAATTCTTTTGTGGTGCGGTCAAACATGGCCACCTGGGACGACACTGCCATGGTAAACCATACTCTGTCCTGTTGATCTACACGAATGGTATGTGGGTAAAACCCTTCTGGCATATCGTACTTAATAAATTCTTTACTCTTAATATCAAACTCAAGCAAAGCCTGTTGCATAGACGGAGTAATAAAAATATTGCCGTCTTTTCTAGAATAAGCAAACGAATGCACACCCAGGTAATTGTTCATTTTGGGGAATACTTTAAAACGGTTGCCAAATAAACCACCCAGCTTGGCATCTTTTTCATGGGGCACTTTATAAACCGTGTATTGGTTGGTTTTTACGTCCATCTCGTAGATGCGGTCAAACAGGTTATCGCCTATGTAAACTTTGCCATTAGGGTGTAAGATGAAATCGTGCATTTGTGAAAAACCATCGCCAATGGGCCATTCAGTCATCTCTATTTCAGATAAGTGATTTTCCCAAGCTTTAGGGGTAGGAACCGACTGTGGTGCCTCCCTTAGGCCGCGGTACTCTTTTTGTAAAATTTGGGCAATGCGATCATAGTCATCATAGGGTAAACGTGATCCATAAGTGCCCATACGTTTAAAGACGCTTTTCCATTGATCTATCGTGCGCTCGTTGCGCATAAATGGGGAAGCTTGTTGATGACAGAAGGCACAGTTAAGAAAAAAGGTTTTCTTAAGTTCTTCATCTCCCTCAAAATCCAGTTTAGACAGCCACACGTTAGAAGGGTAGCTGGCGTAAAGCTGCTGATCCGTCATTTTTTTAAGAGTAAGCTTGGCTTTTAATTTAGAAAATACCTCATCCTGGTATCCTTGGGCGCGGGCACGATATTGAACTGGCTCGCTGGTATCGGGCAATTCAACTTGGCCATTCGTGTCACTGAAACGGGTGAGCACTGGCATGGAAATGTTCGTCACTCCATGCGGAGTATAACCGTCGTCGCTTAAATCAGATTGAGGAGCATTTAGGTGAGTACGGGTCACCATCACTTGAGCTAAAGGTTGGCCTTGCGAGTCTGTCACCACCAGTGTGGCGGCCATAGCTTGAGCCACACCTAAGAGGGAGGCCAGTAATATAGCAAGTTTCATAATCACTCCTTAATGTTATTTTTTCCCATTTTTCCAGAGACGTGTGCGCGAGTATTGCCCGCAGACTCCTTATTTTGACATCACACGCCAAATAGATTGAATATAGCCCAATATTGGCCGAATGGGCCTTAATAAAGTCTTTGATCCTCCCTTTTATCGAAACAAGTCCATTTGGGAAGGCACCGTCACCTTAAACGTTTGCTCAGCCTCTTCATTACCATCGCTCACCAGCAAGCGCACTGTGTGCTCCCCCGCTATGACCTGATCTCTTGGCCAATATAACACCCGCCGAGATTCGTCTAATACCATATTGTTAGGGCCGCTTATTAAAGTGTAATTAAGCGCACTCCAGTCTTCATCCTTTGCCATGAGGGCATACCGGTAGCGCACATTTAACTGGCCCTGGGTGACAGGGGTAGAGACAAAATAAGGCGCGCGATTCACATCCTTCACCATCACTTGGAAACTTAATTGTTTAGCAAGGCCTTCCTCATCGGTTACTTTCACTTCCACTAAATGGGTACCGGCATCTTGAAAAGATGTTTGCCAGGTAATTAGCCCCTGTTGCTTATCAATTGTCATCGTATTGGGGGCTGTTAATAATTGGTAATTTAATGCCATTCCATCGGGATGGAAGGCTGCCACCCGTGCCTTGTACTGCTGATTTTCAGTGACACTTTGCAAAGGTAAACTATTCACTCTGGGGCCACGATTTTTATTGTTTACCACTAAGGTAAAGCTTTGTATCACCTCTTTAAGACCATCGCTCACCGATACCCTTACCTCGTGACGCCCTGCATCTTTAAAACCGGGGCGCCAGGTGATGCTTTGGCCGTTTACACGCATGGCACTGGGAGCTGACAATAATCGATAGCTTAAGCGGTCATTATCCGCATCTTGTCCTTGTAAGTGATAAAGATAATGCTGCCCTTCAGTGATACTCAGCTTTGGCTGGCTGATAAAGGTTGGTTGTCGGTTTTGGTTGTCAACCTTTAAGGTAAATTGTTGCAAGGCTTGCGCCCCTAGTTCATCCGTGGCTCGAATTTTAATAGGGTAAAAACCCGCTTGGTTAAAGTATGGCGTGAAATTAAGGGTGTTATTGTTGGGGTTTAATATCATGCCCTTGGGCGCGGATAACAGCTCAAAGATTAGAGCGTCATCATCGGGATCTGTAGCGGTTAAGGCACTTTTATATAATTGGTTTTCCACCGCCTGCGGCAAGGGTATGGATGTAATTGACGGAGTACGATTAACATTCACCACCTTTAATAACAGGGTAACGTTCATTTTATGTTTACCGTCACTCAGGCCTAGGCGTATATCCAACTCTCCCGCTTGACTGAAGCTAGGCTGCCACCGCAAGTAACCCTTATGGGCATCCAGTGACATACCTTCAGGTCCCTGCAGTAACTGATATTCAACTTTATCACCATCAGCATCCACCCCCTTAAGTTCAACAAAATAGGCTTGGCCCTCTAGGGCCTCTGGCAGAGTATGAGTTAACCACTTAGGCGAACGATTCACGGCACTTATTTGAATAGGCAAAGTCATTAATTCCTTGGCCCCTCTTTTATCACTCACCGCTACCTGTATTTCTCTGTAAGCGGCTTGATCAAAGTCAGGGGTCCAACTGAGCTCACCCGTTTTGGAGTTAAGCGACATGCCCTTGGGTGCAAGGGATAATGAATATGTTAGATCATCATCATCCAAGTCAGTGGCCTTGAGCCACCAATCCCCCTTCTCTCCTTCGGTGGCTATAAGAGGTAATGTTTTTTCAAATACTGGCGCACGGTTGGTATCTTCTACAACCAATTCAAATTCATAATCAATTTCATCTACCCCATCATTAATCGATACCTGTATGGGGTGAGTTCCCTGGTCTTCAAAATCCGGTTGCCAATGTAGTGTATGGCTCACGGCATTTAATGTCATGCCCCTTGGCCCGTCTTCCAAGCTTACGTTCAAATCATCCCGATCCAAATCGTCCAATCTTAGATGATAACGATAAGGGCTGTTTTCTTTAGCCTGTGTATTGGCGGTACTTAATACCCTGGGAGCGCGGTTAACATTTTTAACTTCAATATCAAACAGGCTCTCACTCATCCCATTTTTACCATCGAATACTTGCACATTGACCTGAGCTAAACCTGCCTGGCTGTAATCCACCGGCCAGCTAATAACACCTGTATTGGCATCCATTGTCATGGCGTGAGGAGCATGTTTTAGCTGGTACACAAGCTGGTCTTTATCCGGGTCTTTGGCCTTAAATGTATATTCAAACAGGCTATTTTCATTAATAGACTGCAACCCAATAGGCTCAATAATCGGGGCTCTATTTTTATCTTTTATCACCAATGAAAACTGCTGAATGCCCATATCAAAGGCATCTTGTGCCGCCACCGCAACCGTATGAGTACCCGCGTCATGGTATCCCGGACGCCAGCTTAAAATATGAGTCTCCTCATTTAACTGCATGCCCTGGGGCGCTTGCAAAATTTTATAAAAAACCGGCTCTTGATCTTTATCCAACGCCGCCAGCGGGTAAACATAAGGTTTGGTCTCTTCTCCCTTTAATACAGGGATAGATGTAAACAATGGTAGTTGATTATTATTTTCAACCTGTAATGTAAAACTCTGCTCGCTGGTTTGCCCCTCTTTATCGGTCGCTAATATTTTCACTGGGTACTGGCCTTGTGCTTTAAAATCAGGGGTCCAATTAAGAGTATGTGTCTTGGCATCCAGCAGCATGCCAGGGGGGGATTGCAATATTGAAAAGGCAACACTTTCGGGCGCTTCATCCCGAAATTCTATTTTGTGAGTATAGGGTTTTCCCTCCATTATATTTGACACAGATAGGTTGACAAATTGTACCGGTTTATCTAAAACATGTGCCTCAATGCTGTACACATAAAACGCGGAAGACTCTCCAGGTACAATTGAATATCCACCCTCCACTGCTATAGAAGAGTTAAAGTGCCAGGAGTTTGATGCATGGCGGTCACTCATGATGCCTGAATTACCAGTAAAGCTCATGGAGCCATCAAGCTTAGCCAATTGTTTGCCATTAGCTAAATTAATACTGGCATGGTCCTTGGCTAAGCTTGGCTCAAAACGCTTTAAAACCACCTTAGTAATTTCCATACTAACTGGCTGATTAGCTTGATCTAAAAAGTTAAAATTTAGGCCATCGTAATTTTTTGATGGATAGTGTTTATCCTGACTACTTTCCCCCGCTATCTGAAGCCCATGCACGCTCTGAACAAAGGCGTTCTTAGCGGTAACCGTTAACGCGATACCCGAGTCAGACACCGTTAAGGTGTTGAAACTGGATTGGCCCTGCTGGTGATCATGAAAATTAAATTCCAGGGAATAACTGTGATGGGTAAAAACTAAAATTACAGGTAACAATAAGGCGGGAATTAGGCTCTTTAAAGACGTCATAAATTACACTTTTTGAACAACGTAATTTGTGTGACTAATAAGTTATTGAAGGGTTCGTATACAAACCGTTAATCACAACGCCTTACATTAAAAAAAGCACGCTAGCCCTGGGGTCAGAGCTAACCTGCATAAATGAAACATGTCGTATTGGCGGGCATGTTTCTTTGCCAATTAATTAGCAAGGGTTAATAATGCCGTGACACATGCTAAAACTTAACCCCAATTAGGGCGGGTTTTTCTATGCTTATAGTCATAGTGATAAGCTTAATTATTGGTAACCATAATGAATTAATAACTCGGCTAATTTTTCTTTTGCATGTTCATGCCCGGGGTCGTGCTGTAAGGCTGCTTGCAAACGTTCACGGGCAATTTGATCCTGGCCAAATTCAATGGCGATGATGCCCTGCAAATAGTTTGCTTCAGCTCCCAGTGCAGTATTTTGTGAGTCGCCCTGCGTTAAGCTTTTGGCAATGATATTCGCTTGCCCTGTATCCCCACGCTGATAATAAGCCTGTGCCAACGTCATAAGCGTGGCAGTGTCATTAGGGCTATGAGAAACGCGGTTATGCAAAGTTCTTAATTCATCATCATCAAATGCTTCAAGACCAATCTTTTTACCCTCGGGTTTGGGGGAAAATGGCACCGCATTTTGGCCATTGGCCGCCACTGAATTTTCGTAGTCAGACATAAGTGGGTCAAAAGATTTTAGGCGCTCTGCCAATTGCTGACCTGCCAATAAATACTCTTCTCCCTCGGCACGGTACTGAGCCACTTTTTGAGAGATAATGTCCTTATATTGAGACTGTTCACTGACAGACAACTCAGGCATGGGAGCGCTTTGTAAAAATGAGGCAAACTCGTTGTTAATTTCATACAATCGATAGCTGGCCAGTAAGCTCCATTTGGCACTGGCCAAATCCATTATGGCGTAATACCGAGTTTGCAGGTCCTGGAATAATTCAGTCTTACTGCCCACAACACTCTCATCCAATACATCTTGTAACTGAGTTAGGTTGAATTGCTCAAGTGACCCATTGGCCTGATTATAAATTTGCTGTGACAATAAATTTTTAATGACTGCGTTACTGGCTCCCACCCCAGAGTTAAACGCTTTATGCGCCAGCTTAAAATGTTGATTGGCTCTTTTAGCTTGGGCTATTTGTTGATACAAAACGGCCAAACTGGCATTCACTTCAACCGCGCCCTCACGATCCAGACTCGTTGTCTGCCTGGCTAGGGCTTGTATGGCGCCGCGAGGATTGCCATTATTCTGCTCGTTATGGGCAATGGCCTGGCTATAAGCCAAACGATTACTCTTGGATAAAGGGTATTGACTTAACAGGGTGCGATAATGACGATTGGCCATTTCAACCTGATTCATAGTTTGACGAATGTGGGCGGCCTGTAATAAAAAACTTTTTGCGGTGGCTGTTTTGGGAAATTGTTTGGCATACACCTCCAGGTTCTCGGCCAATACACGATATTGGGCGCTTGCCATGGACGCCTCTATCATGGCCTTTAAAACACTGTCTGCATCCTGGGTATTAGGGTAGTTTGCAATAATGTTTTGCCCGGTGGACTGCATGGTTTGAATATCATTCTTTTCCTTGCTGGAGATAAATAGCGCATTTAGCGTTTGTGCTCCCATGGAACTGGATTGATGTTTTTGTGCAAACTCCAGTAAACGCTCTTTACCGGCCTCCCAATCATCAATGGAGGCCACCGTTAGGTTACTCACCATTTTATTTTGTGCACTGGCGGCAATTTGAGCCACCCCTGCTTTAATAGATTTTGCTAAATGTGGGTTGGCGGCCACAGTTTTAGAAAATTCAATGAGCCCTTGGTAGTCTTCCTTAATATTGTATGCATCCAATACCAGTTTCACCGCGGCTTTGGCCGATTTGCCCTCTGGGTAACGGCCGATAAATCGGGAAAACTGCTCGATAGCCTCATCAAATTTACCTTCATCATAGCGAATCCAGGCTATGTTAAATAATACATTAGAGACTTCTTTTGAGTTAGGGAATTGCGCCACATAAGCTTCGCCAGTGTGCGCAAGGCCAGATTGAGCCTGAACGGTTTGGTAATAGTTTAGCGTCTGCCTGTCTTTTAGTGCTTCATAAAATGACAGAGTGGCACTGTAAAGAAACTTCTTTTTATCACCGTCATTACTTGTCTCTCCTGCCAACGCCTCGTAAACCTTACCCGCTTCAGGGAAACGCTTAGCATTAAACAGGGATTCAGCATAATTAGTCTTCATTTGTTTGTGATAGAGATTATCGTCAAAAAACCCTAAGTAAATATCATAGGCGTCGGCGCTTAATGAGTAGTCTTCAAGGGAAGAGGTTTTCTTGGCGCTTGCATGCAGGCGAGTGGTTACGTCTCGGGCAAATATTTCATAGTCTTCCATGGCTTTATTTTTTATACCTTGCTTCACATGTATAGAGTATTTAATACCAGTTAACGCTTTAACAATAATCGTTACATCTTCATGGGCATGCTGGTAAGACTTTAACTCCTTAACCGTATGGTAAATATTGTCTACATATTCCAATAACTTATTAGGTTGATTATTAAGCTTCGCTAACTTGCGATAAATTAAACCTGCATGGGACCATTTTTTCTTAACAATGTAGCGGTAAGCCAGCTTCTCCAATACCAAAATATAACTTTGTCTGGACCATGAATACTTCTTAAAGTAGCTTAGAGCTTGCTCAGGGCTTGCCTCTTTATAGTAGTTTGAATAGATAAAGGCCATGTCATTAAAGGCTTCACTTCGAATATCCACTCGCCCGTAAGTATCAATATCAACCTCTTCCCCAGCATTGGGCCCCTTAACAGACCGCTCCAGAAGCATTAACGCTTGTTTATATTCCTTTTTGGAAATATGGACCCATGCCAATTTATATTGAGCAATGCCAATGGCGGCACTATGGGGGTATTTAAGCACCGCTTTCAAATGTTTTTTAGCGGCAGATAATTGCTTTATCTCGGTGTAATAGTCGGATAATAACAAATGACTTTCTGGTACCAATTCACTTTTAGGGTGCTTTTTAATAAGGGTGAGGTATTGCGCGCGCATCTCCTTTAAACGAGCCAATTCACGGTATTCATGGGCCAAATAAAAATGGACCTTATCCATGTCTATAAAATTGGGGTATTGATTGATGATGCGCTGATAAGTTTCGATTGCCTGGATTTTAAGGGCATTCGATTCAAGGGATTCCATGGCAGACTTTATGCTGGCACCAGACTGGGTACGACGCAAAAAATAGACAATACGAGATTTCTCAATATATAGCTCCGCCAACCTAAGATACAACTCTGGCAGGTAGTTTTTTCCTTGGCTTTTTTGAATAAGCGTTTTGGTATTGATGATGGCATTGTCCATCTGAGATTTTTCAGTGCTGAACTTATCAATTAGGCGCTTTTGTTCATCACTTTGGTCCGCTTTCTCAAACCCATAGCGGTCCACCTGGACATTTTTCTGTAAAGTTTCTTCTGCATTGGCCAAAGGCAGCATAAGGGGAGTACTAAATAGCATTAGCATTGCTATGGATCGAAAATACATCATTTAAAAAACAGCTCCCACTGGGAAAATTCCAGGCACTTATTGGGTAGTGTGACCTTGTAATGTCCTAATTCATCATTCCAGTATTCTTTCTGGAAGTTATATTTGACAACTTCTGGCTGTTTGCCTGTTATACCACCTGTGGTGTCCTTATGATTTTGATAAGTTAGCTTCGCTTGAGACTGATACATATCTACCCCAATTTCATAACGCATTAAATTTGAAGCTTCCTCAAATTCAAGCAAAGCATTGGCACGCACTTCATACTCTTTATCAATTAAATCAGCCAGAACAAAGCTTGTTTTGGCAATCTTTAGAGAATAAAGCTCTTCCAAATGCAATTTTAAGTCTTTGAAATCTATATCATCCAATTGCTGCCTTTCTAACTCAAGAGCCTGTATAAAGTCCCATTGAAACTTGACATCTTGCTGGGCTAATATCACATAAAGAAGCTCTTCACTCTCAATGTCTGCGGCATGTTTTCGGTCATAGATGGCCTGTAATGAGCCTTCATAGCGTTGAACAAACTCATCAGAAATAGACAAAGCACTTTCAAAATGACAGACATCTTTATAGATAAAGCTTTTAAGAATAAAATACTCAGGTGTAAAGAACTGTTTAAAACTGGGGGCCTCAAATGCATAAAGGTAACCCATGGCTCGTTCATAATCTTTTTTCTGATAGGCAATCCATGATTGCTCAAGTAGAAAGGATGCTTGTTCAATGACAGGCGTTTTAATCTGCTTGTACATCAAAGATGCCAGCGACCACTCTTTAAGTTGATAATAGATTCTAGCAAGGGTCCAACGAGTATCGTCAGCCAACTTTTCATCAAGGTTATCAAGCAACAATAATGCATTTAGTTCTTTAACGGCGCGGCCTTCCTGACCATTATGTAGCTTATTTAGTGCCAAATAGTGCAAAACCCTACGATGATAATAACTTTCCTTGGGTATTTTTGAAAAATGATCTTTCGCCCATTCTATATGCTGGGTTTTCCAATCTTGCATTCCCTGATAAAAATGTACAAAACCACTAATTTCTTCATTAATGAACCCATAATCTTTATCATTTACCACCTGCAGTATAATTTGATCAAAATCAAAAGGCTGGCGACGGCTTACCTGTTCAAACATTTCAAGAATATAGGAGACGATACGGGTATTAGGTTTACGAGCCGCCAAATTTGATAGCCGGTCCATGGCAGCGTGAGTAAACCCAAGTTTATCCAGGCTAATCCCCATAAAAAACTCAGCCCACTCAAAGTTTTTTTCATCCTCGTCGGTTAGCTCAATAAATCTTAAAAACTGATCGCTGGCCTCTTGCCATTGATTTTCTTTAAAAAGTGCATAACCTTTATTAAAAACATCCTGGGCATTAACCTGGGAGTTTTCAATTACATTGAAAACAGGCTGGTCTTGAACTAAGGGCTCTAATAATGCTTCTTCACTTGCATTGGCCATCATAGAAAAAGTAACACACAGATATAACAGCGCTGAAATACTCGACTTAATCATCATTCAAATACTCATAGACAGCAGAGGTTTTTTCACGAACCACCGAATCATAATTTGAAACGTTAAATCGATAACTAACCCCCACCCCCAGATACACATTGGTTTCTGTCTCTAACTCTTTGAAGTTGGTATAACTCTTTAAATCAAAGGTTAAAGCAATTTTTTTGCTAAGAAAAAAGCGACGCCCAGCCCCCAATGTCACAGAAAGGGCAGTTTCCTCGGTACTTTCTTCAAAGGAATAGTCACGTTGGTACTTTGACAAACCAACCCCTAGGGAATAGTAGGACTCGTGATTGATAATACCGCGATTAAAAATGGCGTCTTTGCCATAGGTGGGTTTAATGACCAATGAAGAATGTACCATGTAGGCTAGGTGGTCAAAGGTTTCAGGGGTTACCTGAAACTCGTCTTCAAGCTGAGATTTTAACTGCTTTTCTTCATTAAAATAGTATTGCCCCCTGATCACTTCCCAGGCTAGGTGTTGGCCAAAGTGATAGGTATACGCTACTCCCAGTGCGTAACTTTCATAATAATCGTCATCGGGCACATACCCGGTGTTTAGGTTAATTTCATGTTTGGCATCAAATATCCTCTCTTGAATCACACTCACCTGCTCACTGTCAAACACGGTTTGAGACAAGGCATACTGGCAAGTCAATACGGATAGCAAAGTTAAAACCGCTAATTTATTGAGCAAATTCATAATATAAATCCCAACTGTTTCTACTAAAAACCTACGGTGTCAAAGATAAATGGGTATGACACCACCACCGAAGAACCACCGCTAGGTTGAGGGAATGGCCAGCTTTTAATGGCTGATTTAATGCAAGAGTGAATGCCATCGGACTTCACACTGGATGACTTAATATTTACACCGCCTACACTGCCACTGCTTTTCACCTTCCACTCAAAGACGATCTTGCCACCAAGTGATGGACTGCTCATAAGTGCGGTCTCGTAACAGTAAGTGACGTCATCCATGTGGGCGTCGATGACAGATTTAACCTGCTCCCGCGTGAGCCCACCCTTAATTGTCACATTTCGGGACATGTTGGCCGACACCATGGCCGATACCGCTTGTTTACCGGTACCACCACGACTTAAAGCCGCCACCGAACCTTTTCCGCCTACACCACCGCTTCGTAATGCATTTGCAGCACCTGAACTTGTGATAAGTTCCCCCGAAGGCAGGGTCATGCGTGAGCCCTTCAGGTTTGCTTTAAGCCCTGACACCTTAAGGGGGGCCGAGCGATTACTACTGGCCACCGCGTCGAGTGAGGTTATTTTGGCCATGGAGGATTTAGCCGGTTTTTTACTGGTGCCCAGCATGGATAACAATCCACTATTTTTTACTTGACGTTTTTTAATATTGCCCTGATTACCTGCCCCCGCTTTTGGTTTGGCTTGTGGTTTTTTCACGGGCTTTTTATTTGCCTTGGTCACCGACTTTTTCTTGGGTTTTACCTTTTTAGGGGTTTTTACTTTTTGTTTAGGCTTAGGTTTTGCCACCGCCTTAGGTTTAGGCTTAACCTTTACTTTTTCTTTGGGTTTAGGTTTGGGTGGCTGCACTTTTTTCTCAACGATCCTCTCCTTAGGCAGCTCCATTTTGACAAACGCCGGTTCTTTCGTTTTTTTATCATCGCCACTAAATGAGAAAACCAGCGCCAGCAGTACCATCATAAATATATGGAACCCGGTTGAAGTAGCTAGGCTTCTTAACGCGGTTTTAAAATCTGTTTTAATGACCTCAACACTGGGTGATTCAATGGCCAAATTTGTACGTAACACAAAGGTATCTGCGCCGGTTCTAAGACACACATCGCTGTTATTGGGGATCTGTTGGGCACCCGTGGTTTGTCCACCCGTAAGCCTTACCACCTTTGATTGAGTGGTATCACGCTGGCGAATCTCCCCGTTAAAGTAGTCACCGTTATAGTAGAAAACACACTCACGCTTGCGAGTATGTTTAGCCAATGTGAATTGTTTCTCGGATAAAACAACAGAAAAGTCTTCGCCTTTTTTAAGGTAGCTTACATCCTTAACCTGCCCATCACTTAAATGTAATACTTCGATGGCCATTTCATTCTGACTGGTAGGCCATTGGTTTTGGCCGTGAGATTTATAGTGATCTTTTAGCTCAAACAGGTTTTCATTACTTGCCTCATCTTCATCGTCATATTCTGGCTCATAAACATATTTTGGAAAATCATGACTATCTTGAAGGATTGTCTTATTGCCGCTGGCAATAAGATCTTGAGCAGGGCCAGAGTTGGGGGCATCCAGGGTGTTAGTCGCTAAAACCCTGTTCACCGGAGGCTTGATCCTGGCTTTTGTATTGGTTTTTTCATTGGGCTTGGGATTTGGCTTAGCATGAAGCTTAATCTTATCTACAGGGTGACTACTAACCTTTGCTGCACGGCTTGCCCCATTTTTAGTGGCTAGGGAGAAGTCTATTTGGGAGACCTTTGGTTCTATCGACAATGAATCTAGCGCACTGACAAGCGGTTTCGCCAAGGCTTTTTGATTGTTGTCTGAACTAACCACATCTTTAACCAATACACTTTCGGGCTGACTGCCAGAAAATAACGATGGGGCTACATTTCCTTTATTTTTTGATGTTTGTTTGGGTAACTTACAGGGGGAGTGTGTGGGTATATCATCAAAAATAATGGATGATTGTGCTTTTAACGTCACTCCGCTAATAATTTTGTCCTGTTGATTCACTCTATTGTGTAAAAGATAGATGAGCTTTGCCTTGCCTTTGTCAGACATATTGCAAGCTTTAAGCTCAACCGTTAGCAATTGTATTAGCTGGTCAAAGTCGTTACTAAGAAAATTATCTTGAGGTAAGGTGATCTTCTCAATTTTACTTACATTCTCATTATAACGAAGTGACAGGAAGTCAATAAGTTTTGATTTTTTGTCACCCGGTAGCGTATTAATATTTACCACTTTACCATTAACTGTAATGGTCCATGACTCGGCTGGTTGTTCGCCTTTTAACTCGTCTCCTAAGGGAGGTATGTTAACTGCATCATTGGGTAGCATAATTTAAACCGTTCTAGTGCCATCTTTGAGCACTAGGCTCTGTATTAATTAAAAGCGTTACTATTAAACGCTTATTTATTAAGCGATTGAAACTCAGGGTATTGTTGAAAAATCTCTTTTTTGTAATCTTTGCGTTTTTTCAACATGCTGCGTATTTCATTCTTTTTACGGTTCATTAAGTAAACCGCACCCGATTTATTGGATTGCCCCCGTACTTGCGAGCCACTAAAGTCAATTCTATTACTCGCTTTTTGTTCGTCATCCAATGCATATGTATTTACACCACTCAGCATTAATAGACAGGCAATGGCCACTACCCTCATCAGGACTTCTCCAATACCGCCAACTGAAAGTTGGGGTATCCAGCCAGCGCAGCAACTTTCATAATATTACTCATGGTTTTGTAAGGAAGATTCCGATCACAAAAAAACAGCACGTGAAAGTCATCCTTAGATTCCCCACTATTTTGTGGTGAATTCTCTTTGGCTTTGGCTAGCTGTTTGTCATGGAAGGACTTCAGTTTTATATATAGGTATGAGCTTTTTGGTTTATTCATATCCAACTCCAAAACCTGTCCATTTTTTAAACTGGCCACCTGTTCTTCTTCTACTTTTATGGATGAATCGCTTAAAAATAATTTAACTGAATTACTGTAATCAAATGTGGCACTGGACTCGGGCAGCTCCATATTCTTATCCACATTAAACTCCACCGGCTTCGATCCGTAGGAAGACAATAGAAAAAACAAGATAATTGTAAACATATCCATCATTGAGGTTATGTTAATGGTGGGTTCGTCTGCTTTTGGCCGATTTGCCAGTGCATTACCTAATGCCATGATAACCCCCTATTTAACCTGGCCAGAGATAACCACGTTTGGGAATAACGTCTGGCCTTCAAAGGCACGGGCCACATCCATGGTCTTAACTATCCTGTCATAGATAATGCGTTCACCTGGCATTAAGATAAGCGTATCGCTATTGGGGTAAAGGTCCTTAATCCTTAACAACGCCGTGGCCAACTGCGCATATTGATACTGGCCATTAGTGTTTTTAAGCGTAGTGTCCATTTCTTTTAGCTTGTTTTCGGCTATCTCATCCGATGTGGCTTCCAATACTAACTGGTAGTCTTGTAATTTAACGGTGGCGGTAATTTTGACCTCTGATTTCTTTTCTACAGCAGCAGGCTCTGATGTTTGGGCCATTACCGGAACAGAAGTATTAATACCATTAAGAAACAAGGTGGTAGACGATGCCAAAAGAAAAGGAATCAACACCAAAAACATATTCATAATGGGGACCATGTCGATCTCACATTCTAATTCTGCTGTACGTCTACGTTGTCCTAAAGCTGCCATGATTATTTCTCGCGCTTAAGATCAGTTAAGATATTGAACAATGACAAGGCTTTTTCATCCATTTTCTCAATGATCTTGTCGCTGCGATTATTAAGCACATAAAAACCCACTAAGCTTGGGATGGACACAATCAAACCAAAGGCTGTGGTAAACATGGCCACCGATATACCCGCGGCTAATATGGTTTGTTTCTCGGCGGCTGACGCATCGGCAACACCTGCAAAAGCTGAAATCAAACCCACAATGGTACCCAACAAGCCTAATAACGTTGCTACGTTTGCGAACATACTTAAGTAGTTTATTCGTACTTTAAGCAAAGGCATCTCCCTAAGAATGCCTTCTTGCATCGCTTGCTCAATATCTTTGTCTCGTTTACCCGACTTTAGTAATCCACTCTTAAGCACACGCCCCATTGGGTGTTGCTGTATGGTGTTCACTTCTTGCAAAGCAGCGCGATAGTTTGCGCGCTCTAGTAACTTGGCAATACGAGAAAAGGCAGCATCCATATTCAAGTTCATTTTTTTAAAGAGAAAATAGGCTCGTTCACAAAAAAGGGCCAGCGCACCTATGGAGGTCGCCAAAATAACGTACATAAACCCGCCGCCACTGTTTAGTAAATCCATCATTGTTATGTTCTCTTGTTTATCTGTTTAATATCACCATTCAGGTATGGCGTGAGATAGGTAATGATTATCTAGGTTCTGTGAAATGATGTGATTAGAGGATGGCAATAAATTACTCTACCAAAAGACATAGGCTGGGAGCCCCGCCAGTACTTTGTGAAGCAGGTCTCCTTTTTCTAGCGGTCTATAGAAAGTCATAGACTTCTACATCTAACTGGTAATTCCGACTCTTGCTTTGCGCTTTATAATAGCCGCCACTACTCATTCAATTTAGGCTAAGAAATGGACGCCCTTTGTTTTAAACAATGTGCCAAGGTTCTGCTGGCAACCTTCACCCTCTCGCTATTAATGGCTTGTAAAGAGTCTCCTTCTTTAGAAAAAATTGTCTATTCAAGTTATGCCACGCTTAGCGGGGAGTACCAAACCAATTCTCCGTTTGATACCTCTAAACCCGTTAAGGTGCTATTTGCCATTGATACTTCCGGCTCTATGAACTCAGCTGACCCCAGCAATTTAAGGGTGGATGCCGTTAAGAATTTTGTAGATACCTATCAAGATGATGAGAATTTGCAGTTTGAAGTTCAATTGTGGAGTGAGGCTATTGACAGCACCACCACCAATGAAGATGGCATGGCTGGGTTTACCGATGATATTGATAATATTAACTCGGTGCTCGATAGCGTTAATAATAATTCAGGCACCAGTTACAGTACCTCTATAAGTGAAATGCAAAAGGATATATTGAACGACCTTAATCAGTATGGCCCTGCCAACTACATTGTGGTGTTTTTAAGTGATGGTGAACCCAGCGTGGGTGACACTGACACTGATAACATTATTAACAGTGTTGCCCGCCTTAAGGAAACCGTGTTGTCAGCGGGGGCGGTGGGGTTTCAAATGAACACCTTTATATTGGGGGAAAACCCCAAAGTAGAATATACAGCCTTAATGAACGGCATGGCCGTTAATGGTGATGGGGCCTTTAGCGTGTTCTCATCTGCCGTAGACATTGATTTTGTGGAGTCCATTGGCATTCGGGTGCCGGTTAACTACATTATTAAAAGTTTTAACGTTTACAACTACAATGTGAAACAAGTGGACGATGTACTGAAGGTGGACACAGATGGAGACGGCTTAATCGATGATATAGAAATAGAAATTGGCAGTGACCCCTACCTCATTGATACTGACATGGACGGACTAAGTGATTTCATTGAATACAGTGCCAGTGCCATTGCTAACCAATTTAATCCATTGGTGGATGAAGGGTTTTGTACTGAACAAGATAAACTGGATAGCGATCGTGACAATCTAACTAACTGCGAGGAGAAACTAAAGGGCACCAATTCATTACTGGTTGATAGTGATGCCGATGGCGTACCTGACCATTTGGAGGTATTGGCCGGCACCAACCCTAATCACTCTGAAGGGGTATGGGACAGTGACTCAGATGGCCGTGCTGATTTATCTGAAGTGAAGCTGCATACCAATGTTCAATCCAGTGACGATAAGTCAACCAGACGTTATGAATATGATTACTGGACTGAATATGCGGGCTACGTGGCACTAGAGGCAGTGTCGGGCAACCAAGACCCTGATGCCAGGGTAAAAAAATACAGTTACCAGGTAAGTAATATTCGTATCATGGAGACACTAGACGTCAACAGCACAAATACCATAGGCATTTGGCTGGGCCAGGTGCCCCAGGACAGTCCGGAAGACTCACCTAGTTATCATGTTATTTACATAGAAGAGAATAGCTTGTGTGGTGAGAACTGTTTAACACAGGTTGATTGGTCGCAAGCCATATGGTTACAGGAACCATAACCCTGAATTTTAAGAACCAGTAGCAGCAACTTACGCTGCACTCCCTCCCAAACTATACCCGATTGATTCGCCTAAAATCAGATGGGGTTATGCCTTCCCAGCGAAGGAAGGCTTTTCTAAAATTTGAAATATCTGAATAACCGGTTAAAAGGGCTATTTCATACATTTTTATGGAACTGGTCTTTTTCAATTGACGAACCGCAATGTCATGTTTGACGGTTTCCAATAAGTCACGGTAATTTCCTCCAACACTGCTTAAACGCTTTGACAGTAAGCTAGTGGATATATTTAGCTCATGAGCAATTTGAGATTGGGAGGCAAATTTACCATTTCCTCTACTAATTCTGTTTTTAATGGATGAAACCAAGTCATCCGAATTAACCTCTTTGTGTCGTTCAATAAGGCGTTCCAAAAACATATTAAAATTGGCTATGTCGAAGGTTTCTAGCTTTCTATCTTCAGGCGTTAACAAATAGGCTTTAGTTTCACTGCAATTAAAATTCAATTCACATTCAAAATATTTTTTATATTCCTGTAAGCTGTAATCATTAATATCATATGAAAAATCGACTCTTAATAGTTTTATGCTTTTCTTAGTCAGCTGAGAATAAATACTCAACATACTGGCCAAGGTAGACTCGACACTAAACACCCATAAGTTTTCATTTGGCATGAGTGGCGTAATTTTAATCTCGGTTTCCCCACCAGCAACATACTTAAGTTGCACGTCTACCAGTCTCGCCATCGTCTTCTGGTACTTTTGTGCAATCTCAACAGCCTCATACAAGGTCTCGCTAGTCATGATGGTATAACCCAGTCTTCCCCAGGTGCTAATTGTTTGACTTTGACCAAAGTATAAACCCGCACAACCTTTAGGATGTATTTTTTGGAATTTTTGTATGAGTGGCAGCAATTGCCCACAACTTAGCAAGCCAGATTCATTCTCTAGCAATGCGTCATCAATACTGGGGATTGGGTCTAATAGAGTTAAGTCACTTCTTTCTCTAATTAGCTTTAATGCATGATTAGCAATATTTACAGGGTGTTTCATATCACATCACCATACGCCAATTTTTCTATTATTTATAGCTAATAAAATAACCCCTTTTTTACGAAAAACAACCTATATATTAGCCCCTCAACTTACTATTATAAGTTGGAAGGGACTTTAGGGTTAAATGTCACAAAACCTCATAAATATCGCTACTTATTAAAAACAAAGCAAAACGACTGTACCAATAATTTCTTAATAGCTGTAGGGGCAAGGCTAGGCATAAATAAAGGTATTTTCAGGGCTATGTTGATTTTTAATCATTGGCCATAGGATTTATTATTTTTGTAAATCTTATTAAAAGAAGCTGGTTTTAATGATATTTAAAAGAACGGTATGTGGCTGCCTTCAGTTTCAAGCAGGCATTAAACCCTCAGGCGTAACTAATAAAACAACAATGGAACGGAAGATTACGATGAAGAGACCAAGCGCAATAAAAAACACGATGTTAGCGTGTTTAACCCTACTTGCAATGCCTGCAATGGCCAGCGACGCCATTCATTGGATGAACAGCTGGGATCAAAGTTGTTATGACAATGGTACCAATACTTGCCGAGAAGAGTGGTACAGCACACCGCAGGGCTCTCATTTATTAAAATGGGAAGTTTTTTTGAATATAGAAGAAGCGAATTCTGAGACATTATTTTCTTCACAAGAAGTGCTTTCTAAGTTGGGTTTTTTATACCCTGAAGAAGTGCCCTACTCCACATCAAATGAAAGCTATGATGGCTCGTCTGAAGAACGTGTTGAACAGTCATTAAACCAATACGGTTTACCACTTGGTATGGTTAAAGACAAAAGCGATTTAAACAGCCGCAACTACATGGGATTAACCTGTGCCGCTTGCCACACCGGTAAAGTGACCCTTGGTGACAACACCTATTATGTTGAAGGTGGCCAAGCCAATGTCGACATGATTCAATTTTTACGTAATCTGACGGCTGCTTTAGAAGCCAACAGAAATGACTGGCGCAAACTTATTCGCTTTAAGAGCCGTTTTTATAAGTATGTGATGAGTAATCGAGATTTATCGGCATGGCCTGTTAGTGCGTTAAGCGCAACAGCTTATCTAGATAGCGCCATTGAATATGTGGCTGGCTATGAAGCACGTAATCAAACTGCAGTTGAAAACGGCCCCGCTCGCTTAGACGCCATTGGCGCAATTTTAAATCAAGTTCACGTTGAACATACCGGTGCCGATATTTCTAAGGCGTCACCTTTAACGGCTCCTGTTAGCTACCCCTACATTTGGAATGCTTCAAGTTTAGAGTGTGTGCAAACTAACTGCCTAGCCGGCAACCCTATTACCCGTAACGCCGGTGAAGTTCTGGGTGTATTTGGTTCTTCAGACATAGATGAAGATGAAAACATTCCTGATCAACTTGAATTAATTGGCATGAAGTTGGGCCTCAATACATTGTTTGACGCCACGCCTAAAATTGACAACTTGTATCGTTTAGAGAAAACACTGAGCAAGGCTCACTCACCTACTTGGCCCAGTACTTTCCCTGCTTTAGATGACTCTCTAGTGGCTCAGGGCAAAGTGGTATACGGCCAACAATGTGCAGGTTGCCACATGGATGTTAGTGATGGCGTTGATGATTCAGAGTTAACACCACCTAACTCTATTGGTCGCCGCTTTACTAAAGTGACACGTTCTCTTTATACCGACGTGGGTACCGATGAAGCCTTTGCCGCCGATTATGGTTTGCGTAAAGAAAAGAGTGGTATTTTAGGGGCTGTGTTGGTTTCACAACGTCCTGACGAAGTTGATCCTGACACAGGCATTCCATTTGGAGAAGCATTCCCAGATACCTTCAATGCATTAGTGTTACTTGGTGTAGACACTCAAGTGGTGGTGACCAATCATCAGGAGAGCCTTGGTTTTAAAATTAAAGCGGCGCAAGCCTATCCTGACCTATCTTTAAGTGATGCCACCGACGCGCTCATCGTTGAGTATGCGGCTGGCAACATTGACCAAGGGGAAATAACACCTACCTCGTATCGAGCCAAGCCTTTGGATGGCATTGCCTTCACTGGTCCATTCCTACACAACGGTTCGGTAAGAACGCTGCAAGACTTGCTTAAAGCCCCTGCAGATCGTCCTACTAGCTTCTGGGTAGGTAGCACCGACTATGATGTTGACGGCGCTGGTTACGTTAATGCTGGTCACTTCTTGCTAGATACCACCATTCGCGGTAACGGCAAAGAAGGTCACACCTACGGCACACAACTGGCCAGTGATGATAAATCTGCATTGCTTGAGTACATGAAGTCACTGTGATCACTACCAAAGAGGGGGCTCCCCCTCTTTTTTAACTCTATTGGCATTGGGGAGTTAAGTTATTCCCGATGCCAATTCGTCCCACATCAAACAAATCAAAAGCTAACTAGTACTTTACTGTCCATGAAAATTGTAGCTCTGGCTACATAACGTGATTATTATCCTTTATTAAATTAGTTTTTATCGGGTGTATAACACCGCTCCTTTCTACCCATAAGCATAGTCTTTTTCAGCAGCACAATGCCACTCTTTGCCATTTATGAACATAGTATTACTTACCTGCACAACGCCGCTCCTTGCTACCCCAGTAATTGCATCCTGCATTACCCTAATACGCCACATCCCTGTGGCTATGCAATTTTAGACTCTTAAATTTAAAACGCGTACATCCTGTACGTACCCTAAAATATTACTCCTACAATTTTAGAATACAGTTCATCCCCGAACCTAAAAAACCGGCACGAGGCCGGTTTAAATTTTGGATACTGCCGAGCCTTTTGGGCCCTAATTATTATTGTTAATATTTATAAAGAACCGTTCACGGTCCAGCCTGCGAACCAATCATCGTCGGCGTCACTCATGGCACCAAAGTAAGTATTGGCATTCACCTTAGTGTTATCGATAACAGGCGCTGCAATCGCATCTTCACCCATCCAGGCATAACCATTTAACGCACCTTTAATATCATTACCGGTTAACAGCTTAGATACCTGGCTGGCCAATAGGTCTTCGGCAAATTCCTTGTGGTCTTCACCGTTGCATGAGGTTACACCATCTTTGGTTGAGCAATCGCTTCCTGTCTTGGATAAAGTGCTGCAATCCAAAATTACGTTAGTGTAAACCAAACCGGTATCAATTTGATCACTGGTAGCCTGATCGTCAATGTCCACACAACGGGCTCCTGCGGCTTCGGTTACCACTACGTTATAAAATTTAGCACCGGTACCTTCACGGTGCTTGATGCCTGTGTCTTTACCACTTGAGATGGCGGTCACATTAGCGA
>Ga0209290_1000346_pt1 | contig 37430 bp, 31 predicted proteins | sample EN1Hudsemesocosm_2_FD_184632 | JGI IMG/M metagenome (GOLD analysis project Ga0209290, IMG submission 184632) | Methane-oxidizing microbial communities from mesocosms in the Hudson Canyon - EN10B Hudson Canyon (SPAdes) (version 2) | ecosystem: Environmental > Aquatic > Marine > Cold seeps... | reverse complement strand
TCACGAACTTTACTATGCCGCAATTCTAATGTCTTTTTTTGTTCGGAGGTGAGTGTGATTTTCATACCTTGTATAGCTTGACTTGATTTTTCTCATTTATCAAGCATCTTCAATGATTACGGGTATAAAAATAGCGGGGTATGAAACTTTTTATCTCTCTCAGTTGCCTACTGATATATCCTCGATAAGGGATACGATTAACCCCGACATCCTATTAATTAATAGCCCTAAGTTCAGTAGTGCAACCATTGAATTAATAAAAAGCATTAACGAAAACTACCCATTACCCATCGTGGTCTTTTCTAGTGCCGTAGATAAAGACTCTATTGCTCGTGCCGTACAAGCTGGCGTCAGTGCCTATATTGTTGATGGTTATATTAATAAGCCATTGAAAACCATTATTGAAATTGCGGCGGCTCGCTTTACTGAGCAACACAAGTTGCGCACAGAGCTGGAAAAATCAAAATCAAAATTACAAGGACGTAAACTTATAGATCGCGCGAAAGGAATACTGATGAATTTACGTCACTTATCTGAGGATGAGGCTTATCACACACTAAGGAAATTGGCGATGGAAAGAAATACCACCATTGAAGAAATGGCTAAAAATGTCATCGCTATGGCTGAATTGCTGGATAAAAAATAATTTTTGCACGTTATTTAGCGTAGAACCGTCACAAAATAGTGCATTATAAATATTTAACGCACCAAAACAGAACAAGAAAAGCCTTGCGAGTTTATTTAAAGGTTTGATAAAACAAAAATAGACTATCTCATAACTTATTGTTTTATTTTAATTTTCCACTAATATTTCAAAAAATAATATTTTTGGCACGACTACTGCATTATTAATTTCAAAGACTCCAACGTTGGAGTTTAAAATAAATGGTTCATTGTAGAACCAACCAGACAAAGGCGTCTGCAAACGAGTATTCCCCCCCAAGGTGCTCAGTTTGTAGGCGCTTTTTTTTTGCTCAAATTTTTCGCATTACTATGAGGGTCACCATGAAAACCAGTAATTTTCCTTTTAAAAAGCTAACGACGGGACTATCCGTTGCATTAGCGGCGGCAACACTATCAATGACTTCAGTTAGCTACGCGGTAGGAAAGCTAGAAAAAGAAGACCTTAAATTTGGCTTTATTAAGTTAACAGATATGGCTCCTTTAGCCATTGCCTATGAAAAAGGTTACTTCGAAGATGAAGGTTTGTATGTACAGGTTGAAGCACAAGCTAACTGGAAGGTGTTATTAGACAGGGTGATCAATGGTGAGTTAGATGGTGCACATATGTTGGCAGGCCAACCACTAGGTGCAACTATTGGTTTTGGTACTAAAGCAGATATCGTAACTGCTTTCAGCATGGATTTAAACGGTAATGCGATTACCGTTTCTAATGACATCTGGAAACAAATGAAGCCTCATATTCCTATGGAAGGTGGAAAACCCGTTCACCCGATTAAAGCAGACGCTTTAAAGCCGGTTGTTGAAAAATATAAAAACGAAGGTAAGCCATTTAACATGGGCATGGTATTCCCTGTATCTACACATAACTATGAATTACGTTATTGGCTAGCAGCAGGCGGCATTAAGCCTGGTTATTATGCGCCACCACAAGATATCACTGGCCAAATTGATGCGGATGCATTGTTATCGGTCACACCGCCACCGCAAATGCCGTCAACCATGGAGGCCGGTACTATTTATGGTTACTGTGTCGGTGAGCCGTGGAACCAACAAGCAGTTTTTAAAGGTATTGGTGTTCCAGTCGTAACCGATTATGAGATCTGGAAAGATAACCCAGAAAAAGTGTTTGGTGTGAGTAAAGGTTGGGCAGACAAATATCCCAATACACATATCGCAGTGGTTAAAGCATTGATTCGTTCTGCAATTTGGTTAGATGCTGAAAACAACAAGAACCGCCCTGAAGCAGTAAAAATCTTATCTGAAAGTAAATATGTGGGCGCAGATTATGAAGTGATCGCTAACAGTATGACCGGTACTTTTGAATATGAAAAAGGCGATAAGCGCCCAATGCCGGACTTCAATACTTTTTTTAGAAATAATGCAACTTACCCTTATTACAGTGATGCGATTTGGTATTTAACACAAATGCGTCGTTGGGGACAAATCAACGAGCCTAAAGATGATGCATGGTTCATGGAAATTGCTAAAAAAGTGTATCGTCCTGATATTTATATGCAAGCAGCTAATGAATTAATCGCTGAAGGTAAAGCAAATGCAGCTGACTTTCCTAGTGTTGGAGAGACTGGCTTTAAAGCGCCACAAAAACATTTTATTGATAATATTGTTTACGATGGTACTCAGCCTAATGCTTATTTAGCTAAGTTTTCGATTGGCTTAAAAGGTAAACAAAAAGTAGTTGATGGAAAAATCATCGACTAATCCCCTTTTCCTCCGTGTGAAGTGTGTACCTACCAATAGGGATGTTATTTGATACAAGGATGTATCTCTTTTTTGCGAAAAAAGTAAAACTTCCAATTAATTAAGCAGTGTTGCAAAACAGGTGGCCAATAATGACCAATCAACTTATTAAATTTTTCAATATCACGGGACTTACATGGTTTGTGCCGCTGGTTAAAATTGCAGCTGGTGAAAACCCTAGCCAGCAAATCAGACAATTATGGCTAATAATGGGCGTGCCCATTGTTGCTTTTATCTTATTTTTAGGCATGTGGAGTGCTTCCGCTACACAAATCCATACCAGCCTAGGCGCCATTCCCGGACCTTCCGCAGTTTGGCACGAAGTCGGTGGCTTGATCGATGATCATAATGCAGAGCGCGAAAAAGAAGTCGCGTTTGTGCAGCGTCAAGAAGCACGTAATGCTAAAAAATTAGCAAAAGACCCTAATGCTGAAGTAAGAATGCGCCCTTATACAGGTAAAGCAACTTACTTAGATCAAATTATCACCAGTTTATATACCGTTTTTGCTGGCTTTATCATTGCCACTTTAATTGCCGTTCCTCTCGGTATTATTTGTGGTATGAGCCCACTGTTTAATACGGCGATTAATCCCTTAATTCAAATTTTTAAACCGGTCTCCCCTTTGGCGTGGCTGCCGATTGTAACCTTAGTTGTTAGTGCACTCTACGTTACCACCGATGATTCTTGGTTCGAAAAAGCGTTTTTAACATCAGCTATTACGGTAACTTTATGTTCCTTATGGCCGACCTTAATTAACACGGCTGTGGGTGTTGCTTCTATCGATAAAGATTTGGTTAATGTTGGTAAAGTATTACGCCTTAACTGGAGCACGCAAATTCGAAAAATTATTTTACCTTCCTCTTTACCGTATATTTTTACCGGTATGCGTTTATCGCTAGGGGTGGGCTGGATGGTACTTATTGCGGCTGAGATGTTAGCGCAAAACCCAGGTTTAGGTAAATTCGTTTGGGATGAGTTTCAAAATGGTAGCTCACACTCTTTAGGTAAAATTATGGTAGCAGTGTTCACCATTGGTATTATCGGCTTTATTTTGGACCGTATTATGCAGTCGCTACAAAATATCTTCTCTTTTGATTGTAACCTGTAATTAGGAGCATATTATGTCAGCAATAAAAGAAGATATTATTTCTCCAATCGCAGCGCCCAGTGCTGCAAATGATGCAGCAAAGCCTTTATTAGAGTTAAAAAATGTCTGTAAATCTTATGGTGAAGGTAAAGATAAAAACTCCATTCTAAAAAATATTAATTTAGATGTTAAAGATGGAGAGTTTATTGCTATCGTGGGTTTTTCAGGTAGTGGTAAAACGACTTTAATTTCAGCCATTGCTGGGTTAATTGAAGCCAGCTCAGGTGAATTATTAAAACAAGGAAAAGCGATTACTGAACCCGGCCCCGACCGAGGTGTGGTTTTTCAAAATTACTCGTTGATGCCTTGGCTGACGGTTTTTGAAAATGTCGCTTTAGCCGTGGATCAAATCTTCAAAGATTGGCCTGCTGATCGGCGCGCTGCTCATGCAAAAAAATACATAGAAATGGTTAGCTTAGGTCATGCTACGGATAAAAGACCCGCTGAATTATCAGGCGGTATGCGTCAGCGAGTTAATGTCGCCCGTGCCTTAGCAGCAAACCCCGATATTTTATTATTAGATGAACCTTTAAGTGCCCTAGATGCTTTAACACGAGGGAACTTACAAGATGAAATTCTGAGCATTTGGGAAAAAGAAAAGAAAACCGTTATTTTAATTACCAATGATGTCGATGAAGCCATTTATATGGCTGACCGGGTTATTCCATTAAACCCTGGTCCTGATGCCACTTTAGGACCTGATTTTCATATTAATATCGAACGCCCTAGAGATAGAACGGCACTCAATCATAACGAAGAATTTAAGCGCTTACGTGGTGAAATCACCAAATATCTTATGGATATTGGCATGGAAAAAGCCAATCAGGGAGGTACAGGTAAAATCATCTTACCTAACGTCCGTCCGAATACCAGTAATAATTGGCAAGCAGATAGCTCAGCATTAAAACCTGAAAAAGATGATATTGGTAAGCCAAAATATTTAGAATTTTCGCAATTATCAAAAATCTATCCTACATCGGATGGTAATAGCACAGTTAAAGTTGTCGATGGCTTTGAACTTAGCATGAAAAAAGGTGAGTTTGTTTCTATTATTGGTCATTCTGGCTGTGGTAAATCAACCGTCTTATCTATGACTGCAGGACTCAATGAAGTCTCCGAAGGCGGCATAATTCTAGATAATAAAGAAGTCACTGGTGCAGGCCCTGACCGTGGCGTTGTATTTCAAGCACCAAGCTTATTCCCATGGCTGACTGCTTTTGAGAACGTGTCCTTGGGTGTCGATAAAGTGTACCCACACGCGAATAAAACAGAACGTGATGATATCGTCGAATACTACTTAACGCGTGTTGGTTTAGGTGATTCTTTATTCAAAAAAGCCGGAGATATGTCTAACGGTATGCGTCAGCGTGTTGGTATTGCCCGTGCTTTCGCCTTATCTCCCAAGTTACTCTTATTAGATGAGCCGTTCGGTATGCTCGATTCATTAACACGCTGGGAGCTGCAAGAAGTCTTAATGGAAGTTTGGCAACGCACACAAGTCACCGCCATTATGGTTACCCATGATGTCGATGAAGCGATTTTATTAGCCGATCGCGTGGTTATGATGAGCAATGGACCCAATGCCAAAGTGGGTAAAATTGAAGAAATTAATTTACCCAGACCGAGAACACGTCAAAGTCTACTACAACACCCCGATTACTATAAATATCGAGAAAGTTTATTAACTTTCTTAGCCGAATGCGATAAAGCACATTAACAATCACCTTAGGAGCCTAAAATGCTATCTAAAAAAACATCTAAACGTTTTTTACTCACCCCTCTCTCTTCTGCCATTTTAGCGTCAATTTTCATGCAGTCTGCAGCGGCCTACGAATTTGATAAGCCGGTTGAAAATGCCTTTAAATTAGGTCAAGACGATGCTAAATATGGCCAATTTAAAGTAAATTTACGTTACCGTTATGAAATGGCGGATTTAGCAGGTGGGAACGAAACAGCCCATGCCAATACCTTACGTTTACGTCTAGGTTATTTAACCCCTAAATTTCATGGTTTACAGGGTTATGCTGAATATGAAGGTAATCTAGCGATGCAAAAAGATTATTTCGCACCTAAATCAAATTGGAAGGGTGACCCAACGCGTGATGTTGTTGCTGATCCACAAACCAGTGAATTAAACCAATTATGGGTGAGCTATAAAGGTATTCCTGATACTGAAATCAAGGCGGGTAGACAGCGTATTAAAATTGACGATGACCGTTTTATTGGTAATGTCGGATGGCGTCAAATGGAACAAACTTATGATGGTGTTATTGTCACGAATAAATCGATAGAAAATTTAACCTTAAAAGCAGGTTATATTGGTCAAGTACAAAATATCTGGTCTCAAGAAGATGCCGTACAATTACCTTTTGCGAACGTTAATTATAAATTCAAAGATATTGCTAGTGTAACGGGTTATGGTTATTGGTATTCTGATTACGAAGAGGGCCAAGCAGGAAAGTCAGCTCAAACTTATGGTTTAGCAGTTACAGGTTCACCCAAAATTACAAAAGATATAAAACTACATTATAGAGCTGAATATGGTTTTCAAACGGGTTACGCTAATAACCCAGGTAGCTTTACTCTAGGTCGTTATAGCCTTATGGGTGGAGCAAGTTTTATGGGGCTTACTGCTAAAGCTGCGGTAGAAGAATTAGGTGCTAATGGCACTCAAGCTTTCCAAACGCCTTTTGGGACCAATCATAAATTCCAAGGTTGGGCGGATGTGTTCTTAGTCACTCCAAAGGACGGTGTACGTGATGTCAATGCGACATTGAGTGCAAAGCCTCTGGGTATTAAAATGGCATTTGTTTATCATAACTTCCAAAGTGTGACAAACAGCATCAACTACGGTAATGAATATGATTTCTTAATTACTAAGAAATTTGGTAAACATTATCAAATATTAGCAAAATATGCGTATTACGATGCTGATGAAACGGCAGTAGGTAACACCAAAAATAAAGATGTTAATAAATTCTGGTTACAAGCGAGTGTAAGTTTCTAAAGGAGAAATAAACTCCTCAAGTATGAATTAACTTATACATTTTATCTGAGGCGCAGGTATTTAGCCTGCGCTTTAAAAATCAAACTAAAGGTCTGCGCTCTATTATTTCATACTCGTTCCCTTATCTAATTGCCTATAGGTGCCGCATAAGCATCTGAAACCAACTCAGGCACATTACTTCCCGTTAGCGCTTGCAGAAATTCAACTAAATCACTGATCTCTGTTTCAGTTAAATTTAACGGTTTAATTAAAGCATCTAAAGTCTCATTGTCTACACCGCCTTGGTTATAAAACCGAATCACTTCCTCCAAGCTCGATAAAGAACCATTGTGCATATACGGTGCGGTTAAAGCGATATTTCGTAAACTCGGTGTTTTATATTTCCACCTATCTTGTGGGTCTTGAGTGATTTCGTAACGCCCTAAATCGTTCGCTTTAGTTTCGCTAATAGCCGATAAATCCTTGCTGTCTACCTCTATAAAAACACCGGGGGCGACTTGCACTGTCTGCTTTTCCGGCTCTTTATGCATTGATTCACGATAACCAATCCCCGTATTATGTAACTGATTATCACTGAATAATGCAAAGTCTTCACCCACGATATGGCAAGCACTACAAGCTGCTTTACCCGTAAAAATTTGATAGCCGCGCTTTACAGCATCACTAACCGCATCGTTTTTCTTAGCAAAAAACCATTGATCAAAACCTGAATTCGCCGAATTCAAACTGCGCTCATAACTGGCGATAGCTTGGCCGATATTCAGCATATCAGGCTCTTTAGCAAAGCTTTTCTCAAACAATCCATCATAGTCAGCTAATGACTTTATTTTATCAATCACATAGCCAATAGAAGGATTAGCCATTTCATTATGTGCGAGTAAAGGAGCCCAGACTTGCTGCTCTAAGCTATTTTCACGGCCATCATGAAATAGTGTCGTGGCATAAGCGATATTATAAATCGTTGGGCTATTACGCCGAACACTACGCCCTTCTATACCAACAGCTGTTGCCATTTCATGACTACTAAAACCCTGCTCTGGAATATGGCACATGGCACAGGAAAAAGTATTATTCAGTGATAAACGACGGTCATAGAATAGCTTTCTGCCTAATGCTATTTTATCTGCTGTTATGGGATTATTTTTAGGAATAGGCAAAGGTGGCAAGCCTAACGGACTTTGTTGCGTACTCACATATAAATCAGCCGGTTTTCCCTGACGTTGATTTAAAGCAATCGACTGCGTTTGATAATCTTGCTGTGCATAGTTTTGTTTATTATCGCCTGCTTGAAACAATGCTTTCTCGTTACTCACTGCTTCAGTATTTTTCGTATGAGCTTCACTTAATAAAGTTTTGACATCATTAATCAAAGTATCCGCATGTAAAAATGAAACACTGTAAATATTACGCACTTGCTTATCGGTATCAATCAAATACACACGCAAAATATGCGAAAAAGTACCGGTAAATTCACCTTTTTCATCGTATACTTTCTGAATGCTTTGCTGATACTGGTCTAATATCGGCTGTAATTTCTGCTCTGATTGCGTAGTTAAAAATTGCCAATCAACTTGTTCGCCAATAAAACTTTGCGCATATTCACGCATTGCTTCTGGTGTGTCATGCTCGGGGTTAAAGCTTAACGTCAGTAAGCGTAATTTTCCGGCTAATTCAGCTTCTTTTTGCAAGCGTCGATTGATCTTATGAAAAACCATAGTCGCCAGTGGACAGCCATTCACATCACTGCAAGTAGAATAAATAAAACTGAGCAAGACTATTTTATCGCCCATTAATTCATGTAAGTGACGGGATTCCTTAGTCGTTGTCAATACCTCGCCATCAGCTGCCTTATCAATCACAGGCAAGTTATAGCTCGCTACTGTAGGTGCATTAAACTTTAAGGGACTGTAACCGGGGGCTAAACTGGATTGTGCGGGTTCAGCGGACAGGTTGCCGCCATAAAACAACCCAGCTATTAATAGAGTAATGAATATTTTCATGATTATATTTACCCATTGTTGTGGGAGCGACTTTAGTCGCGAAAAAATAGCTACCGCGACTAAAGCCCCCTCCTACATATTCAATATATTACCGATTTAACTGAGCCAATAAATCCACGGACTTTTCAGGCGGTTTACTTGCATATAGTGAATAAGCCCCAAAACGCATTTGATGCGCACGGCCTAATTTTTCTTTAATAAAATCAATCGAGAATTTTTCCGTTAATTTTTTGCCATCCCAGCTGAATAATTTCAAATACTGCTCGTTATCTGCGCCTTTTTTATCCCAATTAGCCAATAATGATGAGCTGTAATATAAACGCTTACCATCCCAGCTAGATGAAACCATATTCACTTGCGAACCAATTTTCTGCTCAAACACTTGTTTTGGGTTGAATGGATCAGAAATATCAAAACCACGGGTTTTGCCATCCATAAAAGTATTTACCCATAACATTTGGTCATCACTTTGTATGGAAATATCCACAGGTAAAGGAATTTTGCTTGGATCACCAATATCCGCCACTGCTTTTGACTGCCATTGACCTTTATCATCTTCATAAATCAACCAGATTTTTGAAGTCAATGCTGTCGTAGTAAAGCAATAATTATGATTTGGATTCCATGCACAACGAATTTCTAAAGGTGCGCCAGGTACATCAAATATTTTTTTCGGCTGACGCGCATGTAAATCCCATTGCACCACAGTATTACCAAAGCGTTTCATTGCTTCGCCATCACCCAGCATTTTACCGAAATCCATCATATAATTTGACCAGCCAGTAAATGAAGAGCTGAACATTGCATTACGTCGTGGCAATACACGCACATCATAGCCATAACCATCGGCATACAACCCAGTTTTAACCGCGCCGCGTAAATCGCCATCTGTTGGTGTCCAATGGGTAACAATATGCTCACCTTTATTGCTATATTCAACCATTGCAGTACGACCACCATGATCTTTATTATTAGACAAGCCAGTAATCATCATACGACCCGGTAAAGCATAAGTCGTATGTGGGCCAACGACACCGCCGCTTTTACTGACGAAATCATCAATGACTTTTGTTAACTTAGGTTTAGCCGGATCAGTATGTACATCAAAAATGAAAATTTTATTAGTATCTAACCCACCCGCCCATAAATATTTACGATCATCTGTAAAACCGGAATGATGAGCTTCGTTTCTCGCCCCAACAGAAAGGCTATTAATAACTTTTCCATAGTTTTTTGATTTTGGATTCACATCCACAGTGACCAATTTATCTTGTTCATCACCGAGACCTTCCATGCCCAAAGTCCAGACATAAACAAAGTCTTCTTGACCGACAATTTTAGCCATATACGGTGATTGGCACGTTTCATCGGCTTGAATAGGTGCTGATATAAGTAAACTGCTCACCATAAAAGCACAGGCTTTAAGCAGTGTTTGCCAGCTATTAATCGATTTCGTTGTTTTCATTATTCTTCCTCGTTCAGTATTATTTTTATTATTGTTATTTAGCAATTGTGGGAGGGGCTTTTAGCCGCGACTTATATGAAATATCAGCCCCCCCCCCCCCCCCCCCCCTCCACAATAGTTTGTTACTGTTTATTCTCCTGTGGTTGGGTCAATAATCGTTTTAATTTCAGCAATAGAATCAGCGGGGAACTCACCTTTTGCCGCATGCTCTCTTACCGCCTCTTCATTTGGCGCAATATAAACACAATACACCTTATCAGCAGTCACAAAACTTTCTAACCACTGTATTTGCGGCCCCATTTCATTCAGAACACAACATGATTTCTGCGAAATTTGTTGTAAATCACTCGCCGTTAATTGGCCTGCACCAGGAATGTTTCTCTCGATAATATATTTAGGCATATAAAGCTCCAAAAATGACCGGTCGTCTTAATACGGTCGTTAAAAAAACAGTATAGTTAATTTAAAAACAATACTGCATAAGTATACGCTTATTTAGCTAAGCTACGCTTTAAAATAATCATCCAATAAAGTATCGCAAAATTCTTGCAATGGCTGGACTGACTGCTCGATTTTCATTCTTAACAATGCGCCCTGCCACAAATTCACAAGCATATCTGCCATACTTTCAGCTGAGCGATCTGTACGCACTGTCCCTTCTTTCTGTGCTTGCTCTAAAGCGTCTTGCTGTAATTTTTTATAGCGCGCCACGGCATTTTTTAAAGAGCGATTACACAGGACACTCGTATCACCTATTTCACCCATAAGATTACCCAACAAGCAGCCGCCTTTATAACCCCCCTTTTCCACCTCAACAATCAATTCGGCATAGTAATTTTGTAACGCAGATAAGGCATCTACCTGCGGGGTTTGCAAGTGGGCGGTTAATCGTACAATAAAGGGTTCGATATAATGTGTAATCGCTTCAGCAGCAAACTCTTCTTTGCTAGAAAAATAATTATAAAAAGAACCTTTAGGAACTTGGACACTATCTAAAAGCTCTTTAATACCCGTGCCGTGATAGCCTTGTGTCATCAGCATATGAACGCCTTGATCGAGTAGTTTTTCGCGCTTAATTTGTTTATTACTTATTATTGTCATGGGCTAATTATGCGACCGGTCGTCTTATTATGCAAGTTTATCTATTTTTGTAGGGGGCTTTAGCCGCAATGCTGTTGACTTGAGCCCTCTCTTGCTGGAGAGGGTTGGGTGAGGAGAATAAAAACATGCATTTATATCCCTTCATCCCAACCTTCCCCCCCTCTGGAGCATCACTGCCATTAAGTTCAAGTAATGCCTCCTTTCAGAACATAGAGAATTGCATTAACTATATCTTTCTGAGCATGCTCTCGAGGCCGGCCTCTTTTGCTTTTAGGCTGGAAATTTCTCGAGATTATATCCTACTCTTCATCACGTCAGTCGCTCGGGTATCTCACTGGTCACCACAAAACTCTTGATTTTACAGGATATGCATTAACCAAACAGCTTCTTAAGTATTATTGATTACTTGGCTTTTTATAACGGTAAGCGGACACACTCTAAATTAGGCTATAAATCGCCCTTAGAGTTTGAGCGTGAGCTTCATAAAAAACAGGTCTAAGAAAGTGTCCTGTTTTACTTGACCATTACACTACTGAGGAGTTGGCGGATTTACGAGAAACTGCGCAGGATTTTTCCCGATGTAACTTGTGTAGATACCTATGCCGCCGGGGCTAGGATTACCACGACACGCGCCATCGGTATAAATCTCAACTATTTTTGTCATATTCTTTTTGTCTATAAGGCATATCGATGATTCTTGCCATTGCTAATTTAGATTGATATTTTTTTACTGGTGTTAAAGGAATTATATGATAACGACGCTTAATGGCTTTAATTGCATAAGCGGCTACTCTTATATCATTTTTTCGCTGTTCTGCATCTACAGTACTCGTTCTAGAGGCATCAAAATCAAATCCAGCAGCCACTTCTACTTCAAAGTTTAATAAGCGTAACCAGTCTTCTATTTTAGTGCGACTAACTAGACTTGGCAGCCAAGGAGCGCCTTTTTCTTTACGCATAAGATATTGCAGATTTATATAAATATTCCAAGGATTAAAGCTGAGAATAATAAGTTTCCCTTCAGGCTTTAAAATACGCTCAACTTCACGTAATACTTGATGTTTATCCTCATCAAACTCTAATAAATGGGGTAAAATTATCATATCCACTGAATCAGATTGCAATGGTAATGCAGTATTCGCCCCTCGTAATAGCTTACTTGCAGGCCATGAAAATTGCTCGTCATCTAATACATAAAACTGTTTGTATAAGGAACAATCAATAAACTTGTTTTCCCAACCTAAAGCTCCAACTTGTAAGATAACTTGTTTACAACTTGCAGTGATAGAGCGCGTCAAATAAGCTGCTTCTTGCTTTTTTAATATTTGACCTTTCGCTGTAGTAAACCAATCGATTAGGACTTTACGATGCATATTTTTCACTCATATATTCATGAATGCTTACGATACCAGATTGCTAGCGTAAATTAAAAAAAACACAGCATCCAAATGTATTTCCATTATTTTTTCAACACAGAGTATCCATAATATACCTATTCATCAGGCAATTTAAACACCCAATAAGCAACAGGAACGAGTATAAACTCCATAGCTACATAAAGTAGCAAAAGTCCTGATGGAAAACCATCAGCGAATAGACTAATAATACGCCCAGCAACCAAACCACCCGAAAATAGCATGGTCGTTAATACGGCAACATTCCTATAAGGTTCATTAAAAGCCGCATATAACCAAAATAAGCCTAATGCTAAATAAAGCCCCATAACAGCACGCAAAATATGCGCAATATCTAAACTATATTCAGATACATCAAGAAAAGTCTGCATAAACCATTGCGGTGAAATGCCGTAGAGCAAGGCAATAATGGCAACCACCGTAAAAGTCAAAATCAGAAAGTATTTTTTATTAGCATTGTTTTTCCTTGTGTCTAGATTTGTTTCAACGCAACGCACTTAATCTTTGTTGATTACTTCAGAAATTTACGTAACCACTTAATTTTATTACCATACGGCGGATAAATCAAAGGCATATCCATCCACGTTGCACTTTTAAGCACACCTTTTTTATGTGAGAAACACTCAAAACCATGCTTGCCATGATAAGCCCCCATACCACTTTCACCGACACCACCAAAAGGAAGATGTGGGTTACCTGCATGAAAAACGCAATTATTAATACACGCGCCACCGGACTGGATGGTATTGATTATTTCTTGCTGAATGATATTGCTTTCGCTAAATATATAACAGGCTAACGGGTGATGCGGCAATTGATCCACGACCACATAAACTTCATCCAAATGCTCATACTCTAGTATCGGCAAAACAGGACCAAATATTTCTTCAGACATAGCTTTATCCGCTAGAGTAATATCACGTAAAACAGTGGGCGCAATAAAACGTGTAGCGGCATCTGTTTGACCACCAACCAGTATTTTCTCAGGGTTAATTAATCCAGCAATCCGTTGAAAATGATTATCACTGACGATTCGTGCGAAATCAGGGCTATTTTTAGCCTCTTCACCGTACACTTTAATAATACGGGCTTTTAATTTAGCGAGAAACGATTCTTTAACGGATTTATGCACTATAACATAATCGGGAGCCACGCAAGTTTGCCCTGCATTAAGAAACTTACCGCTAATAATACGGTTAACCGCGATGTCCAGCTTGGCATCCTCATGTACGATACAAGGACTCTTGCCACCTAATTCTAAAGTTACGGGCGTTAGATGTTTAGCTGCCGCACTCATGACAATTGAACCAATTCGAGGGCTTCCAGTAAAGAAAATATGATCAAACTTTTGTTGCAAAAGAAGCGTTGTTTCTGGTACTTCTCCTTCTATATAAGCAACATATTCAGGCACAAAAGTTTCTGTGATTATTTTCCGAATAATGGCACTGCAAGCAGGAGTCATTTCGGACGTTTTTATTACCGCAGTATTCCCCGCAGCAATAGCCGCAATCAGCGGTGAAATTGTCAAATTAATCGGGTAGTTATAGGGAGCAATAATCAGATTCACACCCAATGGCGAGTAATGGATTTTGCTCGATCCTGGTTGAGTCAATAAGGATGTCATGGTGCACTTTGGCTTCATCCAGCCCTTTAAGCTCTTAATCGTACTGGAAAGGTCATGCAAACTAAATCCTGTTTCCGATAGGTAGGATTCAAATTCAGGCTTACCTAAATCTTGCTTTAAGGCATCATGCATTTCAGTTTCATATTTGATAAGTGCGGCTTTAAGCTTGTTTAAGTTTTCAATACGGCTCTGATAGCTTTTCGTGGCACCTGTTTTAAAAAAATCATGTTGCTTGACAACAATATCAATAATTTCTTGCTCTGTTGTCGCTTTTATTGTCTTAGGCATATTCATAAATCCTTGGTTTTAGTTGATTTTAATATGATACAAAAATACTGATTCTTTATTCTCCACCACATAAGCAAAGAAAGAATGATCACTTAGTTACGATTTCTTAAACGCCTCAACAGGCGCTGCTGCTGGAACTGGTTTCAATAATTTCCCGTGCCGCAATCCTCTGGCTGTTCCAAAAGCGGCAGCGAGCCATGCGATGAGCAGCAGGCAATACAATAAGAGCGTTGCCCATTCAAATACAGGCAACCCTGTATGCTTTGCTAATTGATTCGTGCCTGTTACCACTGTGCCAACAGGAAAGGTAAACGCCCACCAAGTCAGTGCAAATGGCATTTTAAGTCGCCATGCTCGTAGAGTGAGTAACATCGCTAATACGCCCCAGAGCATGGCAAAGCCCCACACAGGTACGCCAAAAAGAATAGCAAAAATATCAAATGCACTGGCTAATGCTGGATTTACCGCACTGAAAGATACGCCACCCAATAAGCCGACTGCCGTAATAGATTGCCCCAGTGGCCCAAGGACAATCCATAACGTTGGCACACGTACTGTGCCAGATGATCCATGATGCGCAAGCCTGCTCCAGATCATGGTAATAATGATAAAAGCAGCCACCAAACTCAGACCAAATAGGCTATAGCAACCATAAAGCATCGTTTCACGCATAACACCTTCGGGAGCATAAGGTACGAGTAACGCACCCATCGTAGCCGAAACCATCGGCGGAACAATCGGCATCAGCCAGCCACCAAAGGCAGCATCATGACGCACCTGATACCGCGTAAACAAGAAATAAGGAATAATCACGGCTGTTGCTAAGCCACCTATCGTTCCGATTGACCAAAGAATCCAAGAAACTTGCACGGAAAGTTCTGCACCTAACACCTGATCGCCAATAAGTAGCGCCCCTCCTCCCACGGTCATAAAAGCCATAGGTGGCGCACCATAAAATTGAGCCATAACGGGATCATTATAATGTTTGCGCGTTATATGAGGCCGAGCAATTGCTTGTATGAGCATAGCAAAACTGAGTCCAAAAAGCATGGCAGCCGAAATAATCCAAACCAGCAAAGCAAAGCCTTGTAGATATTCAGAAATAAGCGGCAAACTGGCTGAAGCATTCGCGATAATACCTGTACCCATGACTGATGCAAACCAGTTAGGGCCAATTTCTTTTGCCTCATTGGTCGATGTCGGTGATGCAAGTAGCCTTAAAAATTTAAACCTGTTTTTTTCTAAATGCTGTTTCATAGGGTAGGAGGAGTTTGTTGCTCTATTTTTAATACCAAAAACCTGTTATTAATTGTATAAGCAATAATTATCAACAAGTTATATAACATCACCGGAAACGAAAGAGCCTACTAAAATAGCAAAAGACAAGACTTCTGAAGCAAAGAAAACTAGGCTGGAGAAAACTGTTAATTTCCACTGCATAAAATAGAACCACTTTTTATTTCGCTTTCAAACTTTCATTATCAACGATCACTGGGGCGCAGGTCTTTAGCCTGCATTTATATAAGAGCAGGCTAAAGACCTGCGCCCTAGCTGATATGATTCTTAACTCAGTGGAATTGAAGTTCTTTTGCTTGGGAATAAAAACACAGCGTTTAAATATTAAAAAGTAGGGTGAAAAAACTAGATTTTCATCACCCCACTTATTATCCAAGCAACAAAAAATCTATTGACTCATCATCACACGTTTAGCTTCGGCTTCTAAATCTCTATACGGTGTCCCTTCCACTGTTACACCCACAAGATCAATCGTTCCGCCACTAAATTTACTCGGTGATGGATATAATTCACTCACCGCGTCACCACTATCATAAGCGATACATAAACCGTCACCAGAGAGCGTAAACTTAGCAGGCTGAGTTTTCATCGGCCCTTCAGCGACTAACTCTTCGTTAATATATAGCTTAGTTTTACCGACAGATTCACCATTTTTACCTGTTTTTTCTCTGATAAATTCCATGCCGACGGTATATTTTCCAGACGCTAAGTTGATAGACGATTCAAACACTTGTTCAGGTTTGATGCCTAAAAAGTTATACACATAGTAGAGTTTATTATTCTTAATAAATAAAGAATGTCCGCCAAATCGTGAGCCGTGCGCAAAAATAACGCCTGATGCATTGTCAGTCAGCTCTACATTCGCCAGTATTTTATACGAACGCCCTCTAACATTAACCGCTACACCTTCTGGAACAGGTGCTGTATTAGGGTAATAAACGTATCTATCCCTAGCAGGTTCTTGTGACGGTCTTTCTATCGCAATAATTTCAGCCGCACTTCTATCATCTAATGGTAAAACATTATTCTTTTCAGCTTCTACAAACCAAGCGGCAATTAATTCCTGTAATTTTTCAGGATGTTCTTTGGCAAGATCTTTAGATTCAGATCTATCAACGTCAACATGGTATAGCTCCCAATCATCTTGATCAAAATGACCTTTACCTGAAAGAGGTGCGTGAATCGCAGCCGCTTTCCAGCCATCTTTCCAAATTCCACGCGAACCTAACATAGCAAAATATTGCACTTCTTTTCTGGTTGGATCAGTGGGTTTTGCATCAAAAGTATAGGCCATTGATACACCTGATAGTGGCTCTTGTTCAACACCGTGATAAACGGCTGGCATTTCAAGGCCAACTAATTCAAGAAGGGTAGGAACAATATCAACTGAATGATGGTATTGCTGACGTACTTCTCCTTTAGCCTTTATTCCCTTTGGCCAAGAAATAATGAGTGGATCGTTAGTTCCACCCGCATATTGTGAGTAACGCTTAAACATTTTGAAGGGAGCCGAAAAAGCAGATGCCCATCCCGTTGGGAAATGCTCATACGTTTCTGGGCCGCCTAAAACCTCTAAATATTTCATGTTTTCTGATAGTTCATCAGGGTAACCATTGAAAAATTTATTTTCATTAACCGAACCATTAGGAGTGCCTTCACCTGAAGCACCATTATCTGCCGCATACAATACAATCGTATTGTCTAACTGACCACTTTCTTCTAGGTAGTCAATAATACGGCCTACTTGAACATCCGTATATTCTGAAAATCCCGCATAAACTTCAGCCATTCTAGCGAATAACTTTTTCTCATCGGCATTTAATGAATCCCAAGGGCGAACGTTGTCAATAGGCGCTGCCATATCTTCTCGCATTGGGTTCATAGGCGTATTGACCGTTCCTTCGGGTAATATTCCTTTCTCAATCATTCGATCTGTTACCCATTCTCTATAGACATCGTAACCTTGGTCAAATTTTCCTTTGTATTTTGCTATATACTCTTTTGGAGCATGATGAGGTGCATGGTTTGCACCCGGATTAAACCATAAGTACCAGGGTTTAGATGGGTTTGTTGCCTGTTGATCGCGTATCATTTCAAGTGCATGATCTGCTAAATCTTTAGAAAGGTGGTAGCCTTCTTCTGGTGTAGCAGGTGCTTCAATAAAATGATTGTCTTCGACTAAATCGGGATACCATTGATTGGTTTCACCACCAATAAAACCATAAAAGCGATCCCAGCCCATTTGCAATGGCCATTGTTTTTTGCTGGCACCTGAAGCGACATCTTGCTCAGGAACATTGTGATTTTTTCCAACCCAGAAAGTACTCCAGCCATTATCCTGTAATATTTTAGAAAGTGGGGTTACTCGGGCAGACATTCTGCCATTAGCACCAGGAAAACCGTCAGCAGTTTCCGTAATTGCCGCCATTCCATTTAAGTGATGATTTCTTCCCGTTTGTAGGGTTGAGCGTGTAGGCGAGCACAATGCTGTCGTATGCCATTGTGTATAGGTTAAGCCATTTTTAGCAAGCTTATCTATAGTTGGCATTTGAATTGCTCCGCCATAAGGAGACCAAGAGCCAAGACCAGTATCATCGTATAAAACAAAGAGTATGTTTGGAGAGCCTTTAGGGGCAGATTTGGGGGTATAGGCAGACCAATCTGCCTTAGAATCCCTAATATCCAAGGCAATCTTACCTTTAAATTCAGGTGTCTTGCCATTCGCTTGCTTTGTCTCTTTAGTGAATTGACTACAGCCTATTATCGTTGGCGTTATAACGGCAAAGACTAATATCTTCAAAAGTCTATGACCGGTTAAGTTTGTTTTCTTCATTTTCTATCCTGATAGTTAAATAATTGCAAAAAATAAAATCCCTTAAGTGTAGGACTGTTATTCCTTAAACAGTCTCTGGCACATGAAATGGCCACTTTTACTTACCGTTAAAAGTGAAATTCAACACCAATCCAAGCATTGTTATTAGCGAATTGGATAAGCCCCTCCAGAGCACTCTGTTTGTACTGTATGAGGGGTTTTCAAGCAAACGACCAATAATGCTATTTGACGTATAAAAGAAAAAACATTGCACTGCATATTATCAATATATGCCACCTTGATATTCTTGGCGTAACCTTTGCAAGGGCAACCCCCAGAAAATCTGAAATTATTTATGAGAATATGTATTATGCGCAACCAAAATTGCAATATCATTTGTAGCGTATCCACTGAATATTCAAAATAGCCTACAATTATTGTGCCGGATAAATCACTTTCCAATCATTTTTCATATCTACTACCGTCCAGCCTTTTTGCTGTGCAATATCTAAGGCTTTATCTAATTTACCGATATGTGAATTTCTATCATAAGCATATTCACGCACTTCATCGGTATGCTGAACTAGTAGCGCAAAACGTTTACCTGCACCCGCAACAGTCCATTGCAGCATTTGTAAATCACCATCAGAGTTACCAAAAGCAGCGATAGGACGGCGGCCTATATGCTGGTTAATACCGACAGGTTTGCCTGCTTTATCATCAATAAAATTGATTTCTGGCAATCTGACCAATACAGGTTTGCCATCACGCATTTCAAATTTCGTTTTGATACTACTACCGATCACTTGCTCTGGAGGGATACCATAAACTTGCTCAACCCACGGGCGCATAAACTCAATACCGCCACCTGAAACAATAAAAGTTTTAAATTCATTGGCACGTAGATAAGCTAATAATTCCAACATCGGCTGATAGACTAACTCCGTGTACGGGCGGTTGAATTTTGGATGTTTAGCTGTTGCTAACCATTGTTTAACAATCTGCGCAAACTCTTCAGTGGTATTATCCGCATGCGTCGCCATTACCAATTCAAGCAAGCCATGTTCGCCAGAAGCGGCTAAGGCTTGCATATCATTTTCTAGTACTGCTTGAAACGGTTGTGTCGTTTTCCACTCTGGATGCTGAGGAGCCAATGATTTTACTTGGTCTATGGCAAATAATAATTGAAAATAAACAGGGCGTTCTGACCATAATGTCCCGTCATTATCAAAGGTCGCAATACGCTCTGCTGGTGGCACATAATCAGAATTTGACGGATTGCTTACCGTACTGACAAATTCAATAATATTGCTTTTAGCCGCGCCTTCATTCCAAGAGGGCAAAGGATCTTTGGGAGCCAATGCGGAACATCCCGTTAAAAAAATGGCATAAACCGCTACAAACATAATGCCTATTGCTTTTTTGATCATGATTAAATCTCCTTTATTATGATAACTAGATAACAGACTGCTTATGCGTAGGGCGTGGCTTTAGCCCGCCTTTTATGCGTATAAAGGCGGGCTAAAGCCGCGCCCTACACCTTTCTACTTCGCTGGCGTATATTGCATCATTGCCTGCGCTTTTTTCTGATAGCGACTGGCATTAAATTCATCACCTAATTGATGATAATAACTCGCTAATGCTCCCAGTGTTTCTATATGCCCACTATGTCGCTGCAAAGAAGCTTCTAATATCGCAATCGCTTGTTTAGGCTGTTTTTCACCTAGTGCCACTGCATAAACATACTGAAAACGCGCATTATCTAAATCCTTTTGTGCTGCTTGCTGTAATTTTTCCATACCTTTCGCTTTATCCTGATGACGTACATACCAAAGCCCTAAAGCATGATAGATAACCGCATCATCCGTTACTTTTAAGCCACGTTTTAATAACTTAAAGGCTTCTTTTTCCCGATGGTTCTGTTGTAAAAAATCAGCATAATTAATATAGATTGGAATAAATTTTGGCTGCAAAACCAATGCTTGTTTAAAGGCTGCTTCAGCTTTTTCTCCCTGCCCTTGCTGACTATAAAGCTGCGCTAAAGCCACTTGTGATTCTGGCCTATCTGCAGAAAATAATAAACTCTGTCGATATTCTTCTATCACTTTAGCCAATAAATCCGCTTGCTGTTTTTCCATAGCACCCGAAGGCACAGCCACTAATGTGCGCGCAACTTCTTGGCGTACGCTTTTAACAGGGTCATTGAGTAAAGGAAAAATCTGCGCGACAGTATGCTGCAAAGGAAAACTTTGCAATGCCACTAAAGCTTGTCTGCGCATATCTGCATCTTTAGAACGTAACATTTGTAAAGCTGTCATCAAGGTTTGTCTTGATGGATATTCTCCCAAATAACCGAGTACACTTGCTTTGGCTATCGAAGGAGCTTCATCGAGCAATACGCCATAAGCCAGATTGAGTGCTTGTTCATCCTGTTTATCTAGCGCCTGCAATGCAGCGCCAAATTTTTGATGACCTTGCGGGGATTTGCCCAGCCATTTTTTAATCGCGTCAGCTGCCCAAGGGCTTTTTTTATCTTTATGACAGTTCGTACACGCATCGGGCATATCTAATTGTTCAGCTAAATCAGGACGCGGTATGCGAAAGCTATGATCGTTACGTTCATCAACACCCATATAGGTTTTCGCTGGCATATGACAAGCAATACAACTCGCGCCTTCAGAATCTTGCTGATGAAAATGATGCTTACTACTGGCATAATTCGTTTCTAAATGGCATTGCGCGCAGACTTTATCGCCCGTCGCTTTGCGCTCTAAACTATGAGGATTATGGCAATCACTACAAGTCACGCCTGCTTGATACATTTTGCTTTGCACAAAAGAGCCATAAACATAGACTTCATCTTTAATCTTACCATCGGGATAGTACAAGGCATCCGTCAGTAAGGAGGGTAAATAATGATCTCTGAAATTATCTCCTGGTACAAAATCATCATCTAATTGCGAGCGACGCGAATGACATTTGGCGCAAAGCTCTATTTTTTGTTTGCCTGCTGCGGGATCACTCAATAATTCCGGCTTGTGTGTTTGGCCATTAATCTGCCAATGGTTTTGTGTGGCGCTAGATAAATCAATCGTGAAACCCTTGTGTTTAGTGTTTTCTGAAGCTTTAGTCCAATCCAAATGCGCGGAGGCTGGACCATGACAGGCTTCACAAGAGACATTAATTTCATCCCATTGCGTGTTATAGGTTTGCGTTGCTGCGTTATAATTCTTTTTTAGGTTGGTGCTATGACAATCAGCACACATATAATTCCAGTTCAAATTCGGCCCTGTCCAATGCAAGACATCATCGGCCTTAATGCTTTCATTCGGGTGTAAGCTAAACCAGTGTTGCCCACCCTGCTCTTTCGTCCGGCTATCCCAAGCAATATCCAGCACTTGAATTTTACCTTGCGGGAATTTCACCATATATTGTTGTAAAGGATACACGCCAAAAGTGTAGCTAATTTCAAAATCTTGTAAGCTATTATCCGCCCCATCAGTATTGACCATAAAACGGCCATCACGCCTAAAAAAGCTGCTAGTAACACCTAGTTTAGTAAATTTAGCGTTGTTAAAATCACCTAAGACTGTTTTTTTATTTGCCTCTTGCATGGCTAAATCATGGTGTGAGCCTTGCCACTGCTTATGTTCTTTTAGATGACAGGATTTACAAACTTGCTCACCTACATAGTGAGGGGTTGCATAAGAAGCAGTGCTACCAAAAAAGAGCGCTATAAGTAAAAAAAATAAATTCATCATTAGTCTCGTTCCCATGCTCTGCGTGGGAATGCAGTTTGTGACGCTCTGCGTCACGGAACGCAGAGCGTTCCCGTATGAATTCCCACGGAGACCGTGGGAACTAGGAAAAAGAGCAATCAATAAAAAGGCCAAGTTGCATAAAACAACTTGGCCTGACTACTTTTTATAAATTAACCCCGTTTAATGAGAGCCGCCTGCTTGGCTTTGTATTTTTTCTACCGCATCACCCAAGGTAAAACTCCCCGGTTTCATACGCGGTGGATACTCTTTAAACGTCGCCATAAATTTCTCTACATAAGCTGACGCAGGCAAAAGCAGGTAAACACGATCTAACAACCAATCATAATAGGTATTAGAGGTTTTCTGAGCGCGCTCATAAGGATCACGACGTAAATTGAACAATAATGGCAAACGTAAAGGAACAAACGGTTCTGCCCAAGCTTGTAAAGTGCCTTCTACACGTTGCTCTAAAAAGATCGCTTTCCAGTCACCATAACGTACTGCCGTCAAATCACCATCATCTGAGAAATAGAAGATTTCCTGACGTGGACTTTTATCTGTCTCACCGGTCAACATAGGCAAGACATTATAGCCATCTAGGTGAACTTTATAATTTCTACCATTGGCTCTATAGCCCTTCAATAGATCTTTCTTAACGCCAGTATTACCTGCAGCAGCTAATAGAGTTGGCATCCAGTCCATATGATGCACAATTTCATTAGAAACAGTATCGGCTTTAATTTTACCCGGCCAACGCACCATCGCAGGAACACGCCATCCGCCTTCCCAGTTGGTATTTTTCTCGCCACGGAAAGGCGTCATAGCTGCATCCGGCCAAGTGTTCATATGTGGACCATTATCAGTAGAGTAGAAAACTAGCGTGTTATCTGCAATTTTCAAATCATCGAGTTTTTTCAGGAATAGACCAATATGACGATCATGCTCAACCATGCCATCACTGTATTCATCCTGCCCTGAAATACCTCTTAACTCAGCTTTTACATGGGTACGAAAATGCATCCGCGTACCACTCCACCAAACAAACCAAGGCTTACCTGCTTTATGTTTGCGATCGATAAAATCTAATGCCGCCGCAGTTGTTTCATCATCAATGGTTTCCATGCGTTTTTTAGTTAATGGACCTGTATCGGTAATTTTTCCGCCTGCTATTGAATGAATAACGCCACGCGGCCCGAATTTTTTTCTAAATTCTGGATCTTTCGGGTAGTCTTCATTTTCTGGCTCTTCTTCCGCATTCAGGTGATATAAATTACCTAAGAACTCATCAAAGCCATGATTCGTTGGTAACATTTCATCTCTGTCGCCCAAATGGTTTTTACCAAATTGACCGGTTACATAGCCTTCTTGCTTCAAAAGCTCCGCAATGGTTGGATCTTTTTTATTAATTCCTTCTTTTGCACCTGGCATACCCACTTTACTTAAGCCAGTACGGAAAACGCTTTGCCCCAAAATAAAAGAAGCACGCCCGGCAGTACAGCTTTGCTCAGCATAATAATCGGTAAACATCATCCCTTCGTCAGCGATGCGGTCAATATTGGGTGTTTTATAGCCCATCATGCCGCGCGTATAAGCACTGATATTAGATTGACCAATATCATCGCCCCAAATCACCAGAATATTAGGTTTATTAGCGGCATTAGCAGGGTTAGCTAAAAGCATCCCCATACCTAACACACTCACTGTGAGTGTTTTTATCAGTTTCATTCTATTTCCTTATTGGTCTATGTAAAATCAATATGACACGAGATCATATAAAGTGTTTTTATTTTTAAGACTTTAATTTTACTCTCTGCTTACTCAGATCCCCCAGCGATCTGGAGGGGGAGTACTTATTAAAAAGTATACAGAAAGACTAATAGCGCCTCCGCGCTGTTGTACGTCTTGCTGTACGTCTCGCTACACCTGCAACGCTCACTGGCGTTAATGGGCGCCCAACGACAGCCTCGGCACTAGAGATCACACTATGAACGCCTGGGATTGCCATCCGTTCTCCGATTTCAGTTCCAACAATAAACACTAGCCCAGAAATCAAGGGGATAGCGATTCGTTTTAACATATTCATTTAGATACTCCCATCTTAAAATTCTCTGGCAACCCACCAGTACCCTTAAGGTCTTTCAGTTCTATCTTATTGGCCTGCGTTGTATTCTTGAAGCTGAAATCAACTCCAGTCTGCCAATCTCTTGTTTGAATAGTATATTGCGGTCCATTACTAATTAGCTTAGATGTAATGGTATATCGTAATGGGTAAGGGTGCTCCCCTTGTGCAATCCAGATCTGCCAATCAACCTCTTTTTTCCGAAAAGCAAGGAAATCACATTCAACACCGTTGATCACACCACTGCCAAGATCCTTTATATCGATAACATCTAGCATCAGCTCATCGTAAGAATTTGGTAACAGCAAATCTGCCGCAGGTATAGGTCGGTCATACTTAACTCTCAACTCATCTACCAAATGACTAATGTTGCCTGGTATCTCAACTTGCGTATAGGAATTTAAGTTCTTACCCAATAAAGTCAGTGTTTTCCCGTCAAAAAACGTCTCAACATCCACAAATCCACCTGTTCGCGTAGTGCGGATTTTATTAGGCCGCTCCATAACAACGTCACCTGAACTCATAAGTGCGAGTTTCTGCCCATCCTGAGTGACAATCTCGTAGGCGATATCATATTTGAATGACAGAGTCTTTTGTGCAGCAAGATAATCGGACATGCTTTTGAGTATCCTTTTGGCATCAGCCTCATCAGCACTTGCCTCCATGGATATACCCAAAACCATCGTTAGAGACAGCCCCATAGCGATCAAACTACGCGTAGAACGACTCACTAATTTTCGTGTTTTTTTCATAACAAAACCCCTTTTTTAATTTCAATAAAAATAATGCTACAAGCTAAAATAACTCAATGTTATACAAGGTTTGCATGGCTATAAAGCGATGCTTTATGACACTACCAACCCATAATTAAGCATAATGCTTAGTCATGGATAAAGTAAAGTGTAGACTAGTTCTCGTTATGTGTATAATGCATTTTACTCATTAGACCCATGTATTTTATGCATCATGATTGATTTAAAACGCTTACACCACGCCCGTGTCTTAGCAAGATGTCAAAATTTCGCTCTAGCAGCTAAAGAGCTTACACTTTCTCAATCTGCACTGACTCGCAGCATTCAAGGGCTGGAAGAAGAATTAGGTGTGCAATTGTTTAGCCGTGAGCGCAAAGGAACGACGCCAACACCCTTTGGTATTAAATTATTGGAACATAGTGAAGTGATCGCTAATCAAATGATGCAATTAGAGCGTGATATGCAAGATCTTCAAGGTATGCGTACTGGTACGCTCAACCTAGGCGCAGGGCCTGCCGTTGCAAAAATATTTCTTGGTGCAACAATTGGACAGTTTAATCAGCAACACCCCAATATAGATATTAACGTTAAACTGGATAATATCCCTAGTCTTTATACTCAGTTACTTGAAGGGGACATTGAATTTATTGTAGGGGACCCTTTGTATTTAAACCCATCGCATAAATTAGATATACAAGCATTTCCACGCCACCCTATTTATTTCTTTTGCCGCCAAAATCACCCTGTTTTACAGCAAATGGATCTCAATTTAAAAGCTATTTTTCAATACCCATTTGCCGCCCCTTATATGGCGCAACATTATAAACAGGCTTTAATTAAACGTTTTAACTTAGGCAATATTAAGGCGGAACGACTTTCTGCATGCTGCGATATTGAATGTGACAATATGGATATTTTAGAGTCGATAGTACAGCACAGTGATGCTATTTCTTTTTACATCCCCTCTCGCCGAAAACTCCCCGAAGCACTCGCTCTAATTCCGCTTGATATACCCGACTTAAAAACTAACTATGCCGTCCTTCAACGACCCGATAAAACCTTAAGTCCGCAAGCCAATGCCTTTATTAAGCAATTATTTATATCTGAAGCAAAGGAGGTATGCAGTGAAAACTAATCCGCAACTTCAGCCACCCTAACAAACCACTTATTTGATGAAATAAAATTCATAGACTAGCTTTACCCGTTAGAGATATTTGTCTCTAACTTACGATGTCAGCTCCGAGTGAGCTGATAGTCCGCGGTATGCGAAGGGAAACTTGCCAACCCAAAATGCGCTAGCAGCGCGCGCGAGGCTAAAATTTTTACCGAAGAGCCGTAAAACCATTTGTGAGAGCCTTGTCCATGCAGGGATTTGGGCATGGTCGAGGTGGGCAAGGGCGTACTGGGGCAGTATTGATTTTCCGCGTGGCGAATCGATTTTTAGTCTCGTTCCCGTGCTCTGAGGCTGTGAAAGTATTGTGATTTTAGCCTCCCCCCTTGAGAAGGGGGGATTGAGGGGGGATCTATAAAAACATAGGTCTTTGATATTATTTAGATTTTAATTACACTAAAACCTCCCCTAGCCCCTCCTTGATAAGGAGGGGGATTATACTGAATACTTTCACAGCCTCTCTGCGTGGGAATGCAGTTTGTGACGCTCTGCGTCACGGAACGCAGAGCGTTCCCGTATAAATTCCCACGGAGACCGTGGGAACTAGGAAAATCAAAGCTTTACCTATTTTCCCTCATCCAACCTTCTCCCGCTGGAGGCTGTGCCAGCTACGGCTATATTAGCTGTACAAACTAGCACTACAAAAAAATTTGCAACTGAAACCTGTGTGTTTTTACCATGGACATTGTAAGGTCCATTTGTTGTTTTTCATTTAAAGAAAAAATAGACTTCACCCGCGTACAGCATTCTAACGACCGAAATTTGCAACTATAATCGCTGCAATTTTTTATAGCCTTAGCTTTATTGCGGTACTACTTATATTTCTCTTGTACCGATTCATAAAACTTCGAAAGGCTATCTGCCAGCATCTGCCGCCCGATGAAGTGCTTGGTACTGCTTCCGAAACCGGCAACTGCATCAGATGAAGCACGGGTAACCAGAACTGCAATGGAATCTTCACCATTTGGCAGTAATATTCCCAGCCCTTGCTGTCCGTTCAGTGTCTGGCTTACATAAAAATAGGCTGATGCCATTAATTGCGCTCCGTTTTCCTGCATTGCCATACGATGCTCCAAAGCAAAGGCAGGCCGCCCTTCAATAGTCAGCTTTAACAATAAAAAGCGTTCTTGCAGCCCTGCAGGTTTATATTTCGGATAATTATTCAGGGCTTTATAAGATTCAGGAAAAGACTTACTGAGCGCTGGTAAGACTGCCTGACGGTTTTTACTGAAATATTCAGCCAGATTATAATCTTTTTTAGCTGAGCGTTGATAGGGAGCAATAGCATTGGAACCACCTTTACGATACGCTAGGTAACGTGATTCTAATAAACTCTGTAATTGCCTGAGCGCTGCCGCATCAGTTTTTAGTACATTAAACCCCTTGATTTCATCAGCGCTTAAATTCAATGTTTCTCCTGGTTTAGCAGCAAGAAACTCACTCATTTCCTGTTGTTCTTTTGCTGTTAACTTCAATTCTGGAAAGGCAGCATCCGGGCTTATAAATTGATGGCTGACAATATCTTCATTTTTATCAATGGATAGGCCTTTTAGGAAATTATTACGTAGTTGCTCTGCATCTTTTTTAAGCCGAAAAGCAAGGGTGACAGCCAATTCCTGCTCAGAACGTTCCTTTGGCATCCGTTTAATCAATTTACCATTCAATACATCCTGTTTTTCCTGTTCGGAAAATCCAAGCTGAGTAAACACTTCATCTGGGGTAGTATCAGCACTGGCTATGTTTGTCTGTAGGCAAAAAAAACTCCATAACAGTGCAGTCATAAATGTTATAGAAAAGTTGTGGCGAGTCGATTTCATCATAATTGTAAATCTCTAATAGTAAAAAGGGAGGTGCTTGCGAGACTAAAGACTGCGGATTTAAGAATACCCGCAAGTTCGCGTTCTAATTCTATTAATGTAGCCTGTATGAAGCTTACGGAATACGGGCTACAACTAAGTTTCGAGTTTTATAAAACCCTCATTCCTTACAGCAGCGAAATAGTTGCCTACCTTAGTTCATTTCAACTTCAACTGACTTGATCTTGCCATCAAATGCAAAAGGGCGGCGTTCTTCATAATTCGACGATACAGGCGAACCTAAATCAATGCCAACATCAAAGGTCTCACTGGCAGTAAACAGTAAACTTGGATTCCTGCTAACAACACGCAGGAATGACGAGCAAAAAAATCATCTATACCTCGGATAATGAAAAGTTACTTTTCCCTCATCCAACCTTCTCCCGCTGGAAAAGGTTTAGACTTGTGTAGATACCTATGTCTTGATAAGGAGGGGGATTATACTGAATACTTTCATAGCCTCGATGGCGCGCCTAAGCCTTTCTAAAAAATTAACTCAATGCTACAAATATCCTCAATAGTTTAGTCATTAATGACTAATTAGTCTCCTCTAACCCCATCTGATCGGTACCATGATGATCATGGGCCTGTTCAGCACTTTCCACTGGCAAAGCCATACTCTTCTGCTCTTGATAAATATGCAAATCTTGCTGTGGATAAGGTATCGATAACCCTTCAGCATCGAAACGTACCTTAACATTGCGGGTAATATCCCAATACACCGTCCAGTAGTCAGCCGTCACAACCCACGGACGACAAATAAAGTTAACCGAAGAATCAGCCAGTTCATGTAACTGAATAACGGCTTCAGGGATCTCCAGCGTTAGCGGGTGCTCGTTGACAATGTCTTCCAACACCTGCATAGCTAGATCAATATCATCCCCATAACCGATACCAAATACCATATCAACGCGCCGCTCTTTACTAGCGGAGGCATTGGTGATGACATTACCCCATATTTCGTTATTAGGAACAACCATACGTTTGTTGTCGAAAGTTGTGATCGTAGTAGAAACCAGGTTGAGAGAACTCACCTTGCCGTTGATTCCTGCCACTTCCACGGCATCGTTTACATCAAAGGGACGATAAAACATAATCATAATACCGCTGGCAAAATTACTCAGCGTGCCCTGTAGAGCAAAGGCTACCACGAAACCAGCCGCACCAATAACGGCAAGTAATGGTGCGATATCAACTTCCAGCGCAGAAAGGCCCAATATAATACCTATGGTCATTATTACTCGAGAAGTCATACTGACAAGAAAGTCAGTGAGCAGCTGCGATTGATTTCTAGCCAATGCAAGGGCCCTGCGGGCCATTCCACTCAAAATACGAGCTAACAACCAGGAGACAAAAATAATAAACGTGAAGGTTCCAATATTGATTGCCCAGCGCTTACCGCCCTCTTTGGAGGTAAACCAGCCCTTAATACCAGCAAATGAACTTTCTGCATCAGTCGTATCCAGTTTAATACCACCGACAGCATCGATATAGCGGCGGTAAGCAAGTACCGCTTCTGTCTCCATACCATTTGCACCTAAACCCGTCTTTTGATTGATTCGTTCTAGAACAATATTAAGACGATCAATCTCGGCAGTTCGTATGGCACGCAAATTAGTCAGTTCTTCCATCGCAGAATCTTTCTCGGCATCCGCTTTCGTCACGCTCGCCCCAGCCGGCGCATTCTCAGCTTCTTCCTGCTTTTGGTTCAAAGATTTGATACGCAACTTAGCGTCTGCCACCTTATGTGCCGAAACTTTAATCAGCTTAAGCCAATCATCTGCTTCAGTTTTTAATTCCTCCACAGTTAGGGGAGCCATCATGATATCGAGTATATCAAGTGATATTTTTGGGTCTGTACTGGCCAGTAAAACTTGCCTCTGGTCCGTTTCCTGGGCAAAAACGGGGATAGCATTGATCGTTAATAAAATTGATAGAATCAAAACGAGAGATTTAAAAAAAGAAAACACTATAAAAAACTCCTTAAAGTTAAAATCTGGACATAGTCCTTTAGCATATATTTCAAGCCTCTGCTCCAGAGGACTTGTTAACAGACGTCCTAGCAACACTGTTTAATAGTTCAATCGCATTCACTGAGGTCTTTTTCAGCTTTTATGCTTTTAGCCACTCCGCATACAAAAGCATAAAGCTCTTTTCTATTCATAACTGCTTAACCGCCAATATTAGAGTTTAATAATAAGCAATTACACAAAATAAATTACAGCCTCAAAAAGTAACTTATCATTATTAAAAGGTACAGACCGTTTTTCCAGTGCGTCACTCCTGCATGTTGTTAGCAGGAATCTATGCTTAGCGTAGATTCCCGATAAAAGACTTCGGGAATGACGGTATTTTTATAGGCACTTGCCTGTGAATAATGAGAGGTTACCTCAAAAAACCGCACACTTATTGATTTTTAAATATGGGGTGGGGCGTAACATCAGTTAATAATGTGGTGGCCTTTCATCAGCCGCCGACATCCCATTAGCTGATTGCGATGCCGAATCAGATAAGTCTCTCACTCGCCCTAGCAATTGCTGCGTAAGGCGCTCTAAAGCATCAATCTGATTTTGTTGCTCACAGACAATATCATTTAATTGCGTGATGGTATCTTCCTGATAAGCAATTTTTATTTCCATGCTAATAAGGCGTTCTTCATCCATAGCCATTAATCTATATACGAACAGCAATAATCCGTTGGCGTTTTAATTTTAAGATCAAACTTTGAATTAGCAGGTACTTCAAATGATTCGCCCGCTTTAATCGTTAACCATTGATCATTGCCTGGTAATAAAATATCTAAATCACCCGCCATAATTTCCATAATTTCTTTAGCTTCTGTACCAAAGCTATATTCACCTGGCAACATTAAGCCCAGTGTCTTTGTTGATCCATCAGCAAACTGCACAATACGGCTGCTCACTTGACCATCAAAATAAATATTCGCTTTTTTTACTACAGTCACGTTGTTAAATGTTGTCATTGTTTCCTATCTCTTTTTTTTGTAGTGTTGTTTTATAATTTTTTAAACGCAATTTTTGCTTCATTCCATAAAGCGTCTAACTCCGATAATTCACACTTTTTAACTTCACGTCCTGATTGAGCGACTTTCTGCTCAATGTATTCAAAACGCTTGGTGAATTTTTGCGTGCTTTTTTTCAATGCTTGTTCTGGGTCTACATTCATATGTCGCGCCAGATTAACGGCGACTAATAATAAATCGCCAATTTCTTCTTCGGTATGCTCTTGATCACCCGACTCCCAAGCTTCTTTTACTTCATCTAATTCTTCTAATACCTTGTCATAGACTGGCTCGACTTCCGTCCAGTCAAATCCATGATTAGCCGCCCTATCTTGTATTTTCTTGGACTGTACTAATGCCGGTAAATTCTTAGCTACGCCCGATAAAATCGTATGATTTTCAGCTTCTTTCTCTGCTCGTTCAGCTGCTTTTAATATTTCCCAAGCTTGTTTTTGCTCGGCTTCATTGGCGTAAACGACATCAGAAAAAACATGCGGATGACGACGCGTTAATTTATCAGCAATACCGCCTGCTACTTGCTCAAAATCAAACAAACCTTGCTCTTGCGCAAGTTGAGAATGAAAAACCACTTGAAACAGCAAGTCGCCTAATTCACCTTGCAAATCCTGCATATCATCGCGCTCGATGGCATCAACAACTTCGTAGGCTTCTTCAAGTGTATAAGGTATAAGGCTGGTAAAATTCTGTTTTTTATCCCATGCACAACCAAACTTCGGATCTCTTAATTGCTGCATAACTTGTAATAAACGCTGAGTATTTTTCATAGTCATTACATATCAAAGGTATGCATTTTATCATCTAGCCGTGGCCAAGCAGAAATGACCGCTTTAACCAGTGTGGCTAATGGAATGGCAAAAAACACCCCCCAGAACCCCCATAATCCACCAAAAAATAAAATCGCAACAATAATAGCCGCAGGATGCAAATTAACCGCTTCAGAAAAAAGCAATGGCACTAAAACCACACCATCAATGGCCTGTATAATCGAGTAAGCAATGGCAACATACATAAATTCATCACCACCAAAACCCCACTGAAAAAAGGCCACGGCTAATACTGGAAAAGTAACCAAGGTTGCGCCTACATAAGGAATAATGACTTGCAGCCCCATAAATACAGAAAGTAGCATCGCATAATTCATTCCTAGTGCAGAAAAAGTCATATAACTGGCAAAGCCTAAAATGATAACCTCAACAAATTTCCCGCGAACATAATTCCCCAACTGCATATCCACTTCTTTCCAGACATTCAGAGATAACAGCCGATCTCTCGGCAAAAATTGAGCAAACCAACTCAATAAAATACTTTTATCTTTTAAACAGAATAAAATCAAAACAGGCACAAGAATCAGATAAACCAAAGCACTAATAATACCGACAACAGAGGAAGCGGAAAGCGTCAATAAGTCCTGCCCATAGGTCAATGCCTCTTCTTGAATAGCAAACATTAAGTCTTTTAATTTTTCAGCAGAAATAAATTGTGGGTACGCTTCAGGGAGCTTTAGAATTTCCGATTGTGAACGCTTAATAATTTCAGGCGTGTGTTGTAATAATTGCTTTAACTGCTGATACACCATCGGCATTAAACCAAATAACAAATAACTAAACGCGCCCATAAAGGCAGAAAATACAATCAGCACAGAGGGTAAGCGTTTTAATTTATGCTCTAACTTTCTAACCAATCCTTCGAGTAAATAAGCCAATACAATAGCAATAAAAACCGGCATTAATACAGTAGACAAAGATGTTACCAAGAAAAAGCCAACAACCAGAATCAGAGCTAACGCAACCGCCTGAGAATTAGGAAAAATACGCGTGATACTATCTTTTAAAAACTGTAAGTTCGAAAAATTATTACTCGGCATAAATTTATTATTATTTTTATTTTAAGGTCGATAAACCGCATTGGTTTTCGGTGTTTCACTCACACTCACTGAGACCACTTCTGGCCACATAGCTTTGGCATGATCATAAAGATATTTAGCAATCGCTTCTGCTGTGGTAAAGCCACTTAAGACATCATTCAGATGACGATGATCTAAAGTATCATCAATGATTTTTTTAAAAACGCTCAGCTCATTGTAGTCAACAACAAAGCCCGTTTCATTTAATTCCTCTGAGGCCAAAGCGAGTTCGACGACATAATTATGACCATGCAACCGACTACAAGGGTGTCCTTCAGGTAAACCCTCGATAATATGGCTGGCACTGAAACTAAACTGCTTAGAAATTGTATACACGCTTTTTTCCGCTTATGCTAAATACAAAAAAATCCGACTCGCAAAATCGAACCGGATTCAAATTTTTTCTATTTTAGCATGATTTATATTCTTATCTCTCATAACAAAAAAATGCCAAGGAGACAAATAACAAACCACACATAATGTGATAAAATTCAGGGCTATTTGTTTAGTAAACCAGCCCCGCTGATGAAATGAAAGTATTGTTACAAGTGGGGGCTATAAAAGCCCAATTGTAGATTGTAAAAAGCTGTTTTTTAGCTACAATTATTGGTTAAATTTTTGTTTTTTATATTATAAAGAGGCGCATGAAATTTTCTACTCTCTGTCTTCCTGCTATTATTTTTGTTTTATTTCCAATACCTTCCAGTGCTTCAGAACTATCTTTAGAGCATCTTGATTTAACACAGCATGCTGTTGGTTTTATTGCTTTATTTTTGTTTGTAATTGCTTATGTTTTGGTTATTCTGGAGGATAAGCTTCAATTTAAAAAATCCAAACCCGTATTACTTGCGGCCGGTATTATCTGGTTGATGATTGCCATTGTGTATAAATCACATGGAATAGATCATGCGGCGTCTGTCGCTCTGAAACATAATTTTCTCGAATATACCGAGCTATTTTTCTTTTTATTGGTAGCGATGACTTATATCAATGCCATGTTGGAAAGAGGGGTATTTAATAGGCTACGTGATTGGCTGGTAAGAAAAAAATTCAGCTATCGTCAACTATTCTGGATTACTGGTATTTTGGCTTTTATTATTTCACCTATTGCTGACAATCTTACAACTGCCTTAATCATGGGGGCTGTAATTATGACGGTGGGTACAGCTAACCCACGTTTCATATCAATTGCTTGTGTCAATATAGTGGTGGCAGCAAATTCAGGTGGGGCATTCAGCCCTTTTGGTGATATCACTACCTTAATGGTCTGGCAAAGTGATGTGATTGAATTTAGTGTGTTTTTTAAGTTATTTATCCCAGCGTTAGTTAACTTTATTATTCCAGCTGCTATTATGCATCATTTTATAGATGAAGGGTTTCCTCCAGCTGAGATTGATGAGGAGCAGGTGTTTATAAAGCGTGGTGGTTTGATTATTGTTGGCTTGTTTCTATTGACCATTTTTACAGCGATTAGTTTTCATAGCATTCTTCACCTTCCTCCCGTGATTGGAATGATGCTGGGCTTATCATACTTAAAACTATTTGGTTTTTATTTGGGTAAAACACATCGAGATGAGCCATCAGACTTCGAAAATGTTCCTGGAGGTAAAAGTATTGATAGTCCTTTTGATGTCTACAATCATATAGCCAGTTCAGAGTGGGACACCTTGTTGTTTTTTTATGGTGTTATTTTATCTGTAGGCGGCTTGGGATTTATTGGCTACCTGAGTATGACATCTGAATTTATTTATGGAGAACTTGGTCCTATAACGGCTAATATTCTGGTAGGAATTATCTCTGCTTTGGTTGACAATATTCCTGTGATGTTTGCTGTGCTCACCATGAATCCAGACATGTCAGAAACCCAGTGGTTGTTAGTGACGTTGACAGCAGGAGTGGGCGGAAGCTTATTATCCGTTGGCTCAGCAGCTGGAGTTGCTTTAATGGGGCAAGCAAGGGGTAGTTATACTTTTGTAACACATTTAAAATGGACGCCTGTGATAGCAATAGGTTACTTTGCAAGTATTTACGTGCATTTATTAATTAATTAGTGCCTGAACGAAAAAGCAGCTTTTAAAAAAACACCTCCCCCCCGGTCCATTGAAATTTTTTCAACTTAGGAATACGATCTTAATAATATCCGAAAGTTTACGTTCTAATGTAGCCTGTATGGAGTTTACGGAATACAGGAAGCGCTGTACATTCAACTTCCCGTATTCCACAAGCTTCATACGGGTTACACAATGTATCAAGGGGGTCAGCCAGTAATACCGCTACCAGTCGACTATTAACTGATTGAATATAAACAAAAAACAGATAATTAAAGTTAAGCTCCCTCTCTTTTTGGATATAATTGAATTTCCTACAAAACAGTTATTCCAGCTGCAAAAGAAAAAAAGCTTAACTTATGAAAAATTCTAACCGATTAACTCTACGCTTATAAATTCGATCTTTCAAAAATACCTTTTTTCAATTCAATGATCTACCCTTTAAAGGATTATTGTCTGATGACTTGATTGGGGAAATTAATCAATCGGGGAATGTTCGCAGCACCGTTTTTACTCCCTTGGTAACACTGAGAGCTTTTTTATTTCAAGTACTTAGCTCTACGGGATCCTGCAAAGAAGCGGTTGCCCATATTTTGATGGAGCGAATTGGCCTAGACTACCCTGCAAACTCCATGAGCACGGGGCCTTATTGTAAAGCCCGATTGCGACTACAATCCTCTCATTTAAAAGAAGCCGTTACCTCTTCAGGGCAAGTGCTGCATAAGCAAGCTTCAAAAAAATGGCTGTGGAACGGGTATCGGGTCATGCTGGTCGATGGCACGACTTTTCTGATGCCTGATACCGATAGCAACCAGAAAACCTACCCTCAACAAAGTGCACAAAAGCCAGGGTTGGGCTTCCCGATTGTCCGTATGGTGGGATTACTGTCATTAGCAACAGGAAGCTGTGTGGATTATGCCATTGGTCCCTACCAAGGAAAAGGGACGGACGAAACATCCTTATTTTCTCGCTTAATTCAATCTTTAGGGAAACATGATTTACTCCTTGCTGATCGCTATTACACGTCTTATGCCAATTTTGTTCTACTAACACAGCGAGGCACCCCGTTGGTTTTCAGGCAAAGGAGCACAGTAAAAAGTGATTTTCGTCGTGGAAAAAAGCTCGGTGCAAAAGATCATATTATCAGCATCAAAAAACCGAAGAAAAAACCTGTTTGGATGCAAGATGAAACATGGGTAGAATTACCTGATGAGTTTTTGGTTCGTGAATTTTCTGTCAAGGGCATCACTTATGTTACAACGCTACTGGATGCAAAGGCTCATCCAAAAAAATCATTAGCCGATCTTTATCAGCAACGCTGGCAAATCGAGGTTGATTTCAGAACATTAAAAACTCATATGGGAATGGAAATGTTGCGTTGCAAAACAGCAGAAATGGTAAATAAAGAGATTGCCGTACATTTGCTAGCTTACAATATGATACGTGCAAACCTTGCTAGGGCAGCCTGCCTCAATGAAAAAGTGCCCCGGCACCTTAGCTTTATGACGGCTGTTCAGTTGATGCGTAATACTGCAAGTTTGTGCATCACACTGGCTGGAGTTGCTTTAGGAAGGTTAATCCCCGCTCTCTTGATGGCAATAACTCAAACAGAGATTGGTCAACGAAAAAGGCCAAATCAACCCAGAGTTATCAAGCGAAGACCGAAGAGCTATTCTCTAATGACGAAGCCAAGAAATGAATATGCAACCAGCTGATATAAAAGGAATTAGCGTGACTGGTAGTGGTATTAGGGTCAGCCAGCTTGATTTCTATAGTTTTCACTCTTCCTGTCTCCACCATGCGCTGTAAGCCTAGTTGCTCTTGAAATTAATTGACTGATCTTATGGTGAAATCCATAGGTGCCATAAACCTCACCTCTCATTGTTGCTTCTGTTATTTGTTGTTCTTGATCCGAGGTATTTAGTGTATCAAATATTTTCTGGTAATTTTCAGCCCGTAATGCAGAACTTTCAGCTAAATTCTGATATAGCTTATGTTCAGTGATTAAAATATCTTCTTCACCTAACGCATTATGCCGGTAGCTTGACTAAGGGTAATCAGCAGCACCTTTAACCATATTAGCCTTAACGGGATTCATTTCAATATATCGATAAAGAGTAAAAAGGTAGTTCTCACTATCTATTAGACAGGACTTAAACCGACCTTCCCAGATAGTGCC
>Ga0209290_1000343_pt1 | contig 37599 bp, 29 predicted proteins | sample EN1Hudsemesocosm_2_FD_184632 | JGI IMG/M metagenome (GOLD analysis project Ga0209290, IMG submission 184632) | Methane-oxidizing microbial communities from mesocosms in the Hudson Canyon - EN10B Hudson Canyon (SPAdes) (version 2) | ecosystem: Environmental > Aquatic > Marine > Cold seeps... | reverse complement strand
TCTGGCCAATCCCTTTCAAAGTTACAGGAGACCACCGTGACTGATAAAAAAGCTCAGTTATTGGTTGATGGAAAAACCATCGATTTACCCACTTATTCTGGTTCTGTAGGCCCAGATGTAATAGACGTACGAGGCCTCGTATCTGAAGGCGTATTTACCTATGACCCTGGGTTTGTATCCACTGCGGCTTGCGAATCAAAAATCACCTATATTGACGGTGAAAAAGGTGTATTGTTGCACCGCGGTTACCCTATTGAACAACTAGCTGAGGGCTCTGATTATTTAGAGCTATGCCATTTGTTACTTCATGGGGAGCTTCCTACACCTGAAGAAGACAAGAGCTTCCGTGCGACTGTGCTTAATCACACAATGGTTCACGATCAAGTAAATCAGTTTTTTAAAGGTTTTAGGCGTGATGCCCACCCTATGGCGATCATGTGTGGTGTTGTTGGTGCATTATCAGCGTTCTACCATGACACGATGGATATCTCAGACGAGAAACACCGTGAAATTGCCGGTTTCCGCTTAATAGCCAAAATGCCCACTATTGCAGCGATGTGTTACAAGTACTCGATTGGCCAGCCTTTCATGTACCCTAACAATGATCTTGATTATGCTGAAAACTTCTTACACATGATGTTTAGCACGCCAGCAGGTGATGAAAAGATTGACCCTGTCATTGCAAAAGCAATGGACAAAATCTTTATGCTTCATGCTGATCATGAGCAAAATGCTTCAACTTCAACTGTACGTTTGGCTGGCTCAACTGGCGCCAACCCGTTTGCATGTATTGCATCAGGTATTGCTGCGCTTTGGGGACCTGCTCACGGCGGCGCGAACGAAGCTGTATTAACAATGCTGAATGAAATTGGTGACGAGTCTCGTATTGATGAGTTTGTTGCTAAAGCAAAAGACAAATCTGATCCATTCCGTTTAATGGGCTTTGGTCACCGTGTTTATAAAAACTTTGACCCTCGTGCCAAAGTTATGCGGGAAACCTGTGAAGAAGTTCTAGGCGCGTTAGGTTTAGAAAATGATCCTTTACTTAAAATTGCACGCAGACTAGAACAGATCGCTCTTGAAGATGAATACTTCGTAGCAAGAAAACTATATCCAAACGTAGATTTCTACTCGGGTATCATTTTAAAGGCTGTTGGTATTCCTGAGTCTATGTTTACTGTTATCTTCGCTATGTCTCGTACCATCGGTTGGTTCTCTCACTGGAACGAAATGGTAAGCAACGACTACCGAATTGGTAGACCAAGACAGCTTTACACAGGTCATGCTAAGCGAGATTACCCTAAAGCTTAACTTAGATTCTGCATCAAAAAACCCGCAATTGCGGGTTTTTTTATGTCTATATAATTTTAATTTCAATGCTTGTCATATTTATGTTCACCGTGTTCATGCTTATCTTTCCCACGCTTGCTATGCTTACGTTTCCCATGATCATGCTTGTCATGTCGATGTTTATCATGTCGATGTTTATCATAATCAGCATGCACACATAAAAGTGAGTCAGAATCCTTTTTACAAACTGATTTAAGTACCCCCTTTGGCAATAAACTTGCAATGTCTTTTACCGTAACAATTACACTTTCAGTAACAATCACATTAACAGTATCTAGATTGAAAAGGTTACAACTCTCTGGATCAGCTAGACACCCAGCCTTAGCCGAAATTTCTCCTGAGAGTCTAGATTCATCCAAATCTGCTTGATCGAATAACTCACAAGTTTCTGGCTTTTCTTTACACTCTTCTTTTCCTATAGCCCTCCCCTCAACTAAAGCGCTTACAATATTAACTTGATCAAATAAACCACAAGATTCTGGATTATTTTTACAATTTTGCTCCCCGACAAAAACACCGTGAACTTGTGATGAATTTATTGCACCCTGATCAAATAAACCACAATTTTCTGGATAAGTAATACAATCCTGAACACCTGCATATTTACCATTTGAAAATGATGAATCAATATCTTCTTGGTGGAATAGACCGCAACTTACAGGTGATTCTATACACTGATCTATTCCCTCGTTTAATCCCATTTCTAATGCAAAATCAACCTCTTCGCCAGAAAATAAATTGCACGAATCAGGGTCATCAATACACTGTTGTTTTCCTATCTGTATAGCTTCTACACTACTGCTATTTTCAGAAAATACAACATCGTGGATTATACAGCCATCGATTTCTGGCACATATCTACCAACCGTATATTGCTCAATTTTACCGCTCAACAGATCAAAAAATGAGCGAGCATTCTCTGAACTATAGTATAAATTAGCCTGACTGCTAAATTCTCCTGGTATCGCACTACCCCATTCATTCGGGTTGGTTGTAGGTATAACTCGATTGGTTGTAACGCCGTCACAGCTTACCTCATAGTCTGTATCTGCATAAACCCATGGCGCATATGTCGGACTTCTCGCATCAATATATAACTGATAATAAACCTTGTTGATTGGGTTAGTATCTTCATAATCTGACACTTTAAATTCGTGCGGTTCATACCATCTTTGTACCAAACTACCTAGATACTTAAACCCTATCTCACAAGCTTTCAAATCAGGTTCATATCGGCCCAAATCGGCATCGATTTCTGCATTAACAATAGCGGCCTGTTTAAAAAAATATGATGGCCAAAATCGAGTCAACAAATAAGGGGTGATCGCCATTTTGTTACTATTTTTATTTATAAAAATTCTATTTGTCACATTTCCTTCACAACTCACCTCTCGATCTGTTGAAAAGACTATTTTTGAGTTGATTTCGTTCGGCTTAGGCGCACTATCAATATAATAAAACGAGGAGATTTTGAAAGTTTGTGAATGAGCGATACTAGTAGACAAAACAAACAATAACAAACAAAAAAAGGGCTTCATAACTACTTCCTTTTTGTATAGTTAACAAGATTTTAGAACAATTAAATCAGAACAAGACAGTTAGGATAAACGTTATTAAATCTATACCAGTTACACATATATAGGAAGACAACATTAGTAAGGGAACTAAGCAGAATTGTATGATTAATGTAATAGCTGCAATAAAAATTACAACAAAAATTATTATTTCCAGACAGATGAAAGCCGCTAAGAAATTGAAGTTAAAAGACGTATAACGTAGGTTGATTATGATGTAGCTTTTGAAGAATTTCGTCTCTGGAGCGGGAGCTCATCTCCTTTCTTCCTAGCTGCTGAGAATCCATGGGTGGGAGAAAATGAACATGCGCATATATTTGGTCAACCAGAAACATTCGCGCTAAAGTTTCTCCGAAAGTATCATCATCAATGTAAGCAGGCTCAGGCAATAATTCGCCGTCACCATTAGTATAGCTAATAACGATAGGCTGAACAGGCCTCCCTGTACGAACTGCCGCTTCATAAAACATAGAATAGAAAGGAAGTACTGTTTTCCCGACAGATGTTGTGCCTTCAGGAAAAACATGAACCGAACGACCTTCATTCAATTTTTCTTCAATTGCTGGTATAGATCGATATGCATGAAATTTATTATCTCTATTGATAAAAACAGACTGCATACGTGATGTAAATGTGCCTAAAAATGGCCAATGCTCCAAATCATGTCGCGCAATAAAACTTAAAGGTTTAATGCCTGACAAAACAATCGTATCAAGCCATGAAATATGGTTAGAAACAAATAAGCCATGTTCTGGCATTATTTCTCCTGTCACGTTAACCTTCACATTCATAGAATAATTTAAATCATCTACCCAAAGTGAAAATAACCCGTAATCGTTAAGGTATTTCGACTTAATGTTAGAGATAGAAGGAAACCTATAGCACGACGCTATAAATGCGCCTCCTGATAGTAAATTAAATCCTAACCTGGAGTATCGTAGGCCTTGTCGTAATTTAACCCCTATCGAGATGATTGGAGGTTTATCTTTTATTTTAAGAAACGTAAACATTAAGCTTTAACAGCATCACGCAAAAATACCCAACTCGATTCTGTTGACTCTTCTTCACTAAAATAATACCCAGCATAATTAAAGTTTTTCAAAGCTTCTACGTTAGAAATTTGATGATCTGCCGCATACCGAACCATTAACCCGCGCGCCTTCTTTGCATAAAAACTTATAATTTTATATTTATCACCTTTAAAGTCTTTAAACACTGGTGTAACGATCCGTGCTCTTATTTTTTTTGCTTGTACTGATTTGTAGTATTCGTTAGAGGCAAGGTTAACCAATACAGCATCACCTCCTAACTCATTATTCAAACAAGTCGTTAATTTATCGCCCCAGAAGTCATAAAGACTACTAAAGTAATCCAATTTAAATTTAGTCCCCATTTCTAATCGGTACGCCTGCATTAAATCCATCGGTTTTAATAAACCATATAGACCTGACAATATTCTAACGTGAGATTGAATGAAGTCGAGCTCGGCTTTGGTCATCGTTTCAACGTCTAAGCCCGTATAAACATCCCCCTTAAAGGCGAAAACAGCCTGCTTAGAATTTTGTTCTGTAAATGGAAGCGCCCAATCTTGAAAACGCTGTACATTTAGTTTTGCAATTTTTTCACTCACCCCCATGAGCTTATGAAGCCCTTGCCAATCAAAATCTCGCATGACACTAATTAGCTGTGCTGATTCAGCCAAAAATCTGGCAACTGTATATTCTGATGTAAAACTAGATGATTCAAAATCTAATGTTTTCGCGGGAGATATTAAAAAAATCATGGGTACCTTTAATTTTTACTGGATATTTATGTCACTAATTGAAATGATTTTTCTGCATGGTTACTGTAGAGCCGATAACGTGTAGGCTTTAACGATGCAGGTTAGGTTTCTGTACTGACACTACAATAAAGCAGACATAAACTAAAATCTAAACTCTCAGCCTAGTGGAGATATAGATAAGCACTACACCAACCATTTCTCTAAAGTAACGGCTAGCTTTTCACGTCTAATCGGCTTACTAAGATAATCATCCATACCTGCTTCTAAGCATTTTTCAATATCGCCAGACATAGCATTTGCTGTTACCGCTATAATAACAGGCTTAGTCTCAAAGCATAACGCCCTAATTCGTCTTGTCGCCTCTAAACCATCCATTCTAGGCATTTGCCAGTCCATCAAAATCAAGTCGTAGTATCTATCTTGTAATGCCTCAACGGCCTCAAGCCCATCACTTACAACCTCAGCATTTAAACCAAGGTGACGTAACATAATCATAAGGACCTGCTGATTAACTTTATTGTCTTCAACCACTAAAACTTTTTTGTGCTTAAATGGCGATAACGGCATGTTTTCGTGAACAGTAGGCTGTTCAATGTCGGCATCAAGGTTAAATTGCTTATTAAATACATCAAACTTAAGCGGCAATGTAACCGGCAGTATATTTAATTGAGGGAGCTTAACCGTTAAATCATTCCAAGCAGCATCGTTTTGCGATTTCAAAATAATCATTCTATGTTGGTTAAGATTAGACGGAAGTATTGTACTTAAACGCTCCAAATCACCCAACAACCCTAGATCACCACATAAACTAACAGATGAACTTGTCTCACAAGTCTCTACAACACTTAACCAGCTTTGTAATGTGCTACAAATCTGACAGTCATAATTTGCTGCTTCAGCGTAACGCTCAATAACCGCATTTTGAAAATGGTTTTGACCTAAAACGAAAAGTTTCTTGCTTTTATGTCTTCCTACTTGCTCAGGAGAGGTTTCTGGATAAATATGCTGACTTTTAAGTTTGACACTAAAGGTAAAGGTTGTGCCAATATTTTCAATGCTTCGGTATTCAATACTTCCACCCATTAATTCTGCGAGGTGCTTGCTTATCGTCAAACCTAAGCCAGTGCCACCATACTTACGAGCAATAGAGTCATCCCCTTGTATAAAGGGCATATAGAGACTCTCTTTAGCCGATGCAGATAGACCTATTCCCGTATCCCTAACCTCGACATGTAAGTTTACAAACTCATCATTCTGGTATGTTGTTTCAACCCACAATTCAACCCTACCTGATTCTGTAAACTTCAACGCATTACCCGCTAAATTTAAAATTATTTGACGAATTCTACTGGGATCTCCCAACAAATTTGGATTGATTTCAGGAGATAAAAAATAAATAAATTCTAGATTTTTTTCAGATGCTTGAAAACTTATCAAATCAGCACAATCATCAATCGTGTTGCGAAGATTAAATGCAATTTTTTCTAAATTTAGTTGGTTTGCCTCAATTCTAGAAAAATCCATTATGTCGTTAATTAGCAGCAACAATGCTTGAGCAGATGAATTGATTACACGAGCATAATTACTTTGCTCTGCACCTAACTCACTTTTACCTAATAATTCAGACATACCTACAATTGCATTCATGGGGGTTCGAATATCATGACTCATCGATGCTAAAAATATATTTTTAGTACGATTTGCCTGATCTGACTCTAAACGAGCTTCGTCTAGAGCTATATTTTTGACTTTCAACTTCTCTAAAGCGTCACTTAACTGCGCTGTCCTAATATTAAACCAGCCTGCCAGCTGCGAAAGCTCATCAGCACCATAAGTATTAAGTTTAGTAACATAATCCTCACGACTCACCAGCTTTCGAACCTGTGAAGTCAATTTATTTACAGGCAATAAGAAAGCAACTTTAAAGAAAATCCCATAAATGACCGCTGATAGTGCTAGCAGAATAATTAGTAGCTTCAACATACCACCTGTAATTTCTGATACCACCGCGTCAGAATACTTTAAAGGCATTGCAACAACCAATTTCCAGTTTGTATTGAGCATCGTAAAAACACGAACCGATACTGGTTCACCTAATATAGGATCGGCATTGAGTAAAGCATGTTTTTCATCCCGTAATAAATATTGTTCACCCAATAACATAGCAGCAATCATTGATGCTTCTGCGACGTCGATTTGATAAGAATCAGCGGTAAGTTGTTTAGACAATTCAAATAAATTTTCTGTATTAGATAAATTCACTTTTTTAAGTAATTCTGCGTCTATATCATTAAGGATCTTTGACAGATTTTCAAAACCTGAGTTATCGATGGCTAATTCGCTTATTGTCGGGAAGTCACTCGCACTGTTCGAAGTCGTAAAATAATTTTCATCAACATTCGGAATGGACAACAGTCGATTATTACGATCAACCGCTAGCGCGTAACCCCCTATTAACAACGCCTGCTCGGCCATAAATTTAGATAGCCCCGCTAATTTTAAATCAACCGTAGCCACACCATGAAAGCCATCCTTATCCCACATTGGCACCATACAAGTTACCATTGGCTCACGCGAGTAAGGATCCATATATGATTTGGACCAATAGACTTGCCCTTTTTTCATATATCTAGCAGGGACATACCACTCTTCCTGATGATAACCGTTACCATCAGGATTATTATAATCGTCATAAGATTGTAATACGCCATGCTCATTACGGCCCCAAAAAAAGGATCTGCGCTCAAGATTCTTATCAAAGCTATGGGGTTCAGGCCATATACCACCACCAGCAATCAGGTTTTTCATACCCGCATTATCAATCAGGTTAGGAATCACTCGACGAAACATACTTTCATCTTTTGGTAAAATTAAACCAAGATTGGCAAGGGAGATGGTTAGTGACTCTGTCGCCGATAAACGCTCATTTAGTTTAAGTAAGATCGTTTCGCCTATTTTGGCATTTAACTTATTGGCCTGCTCAATAACCACTTCTCTTCCACGAGTTTGAGTCACATAGTAAGTTGCAGCCATCACTAGAACAACAAACAGGCATCCTCCCACCCCCATCCTAAATGATAAGCGTTGAAAAAAAGATGTCGAATAAGCACTACTTGAAATGCGCATAGTATCTAGCGAATGCGCCTCATTAGCCTGCTCTACAGCCTCATCATTTTTCATTGGCAATCATATTTCCATTGTTACATCTAGAATATTTATAAAAGTATAGCGTCTCACTTCACAAATAAAAGTAAACACATTTAACACCTATTTCACTTAAAGCCTATACTTCTTTAAAATAGAAAATAATAAATCGTAATGAGTAATCATAGATTACTAATCGGTTCAGGTTTTTAATAAATTACCAATATACACAATCAGGACTTCCTTGATTAACGAAACTAAATCTGTTATTCAACTACATTACTGAAATTGAGGATATTAAACAATTGGTACCGTTAAATAGCACAACCCCTATCGAGCAGTGGCGAGAGGAAAAAATTGTTTCAATTCTCTACAACAATGGTAATGGTGCGATCGCTGGCAGCGTAATTAACATTGCTATTATCTCTTCTGTTTTAATGAACATCTACCCCACTGTAAAAATATTAACGTGGTTCATAGCAGGCACAGTCTTAAATTTTGTTAGGTATTTTGTACATAAATCTTATTTTAAAGATAGTTCACGCATCACGACTCGCTCTTGGTTATTATGCAGTCGATCATTCACCGCGTTATCTGGATTATTATACGGATTACTTCCTGTTTTCTTTTTCAATTCAGACAATCACTTATATCAAATGCTCGTCATCTTATTACCTGCGGGAATGGCGGCGGCGGCTGTTGGGACACATGCGATTGACTTACTGACCTACCGTCTGTTTTTAGTGCTTGCGATAACACCGCTTGTAATTCGACTTTTCCTTGAAGAAACTGAAGCTCATCTAATAACCGCAGCGATGCTCTGCCTTCTCATGTTAATAATGCTAAGAGCAGCCATGCAGTATCGCAATGCTATGATAGAAAATATTGAAATGACATATTCTCTACATTATAGAGCCACACACGACGGGCTTGTAGGTTTATTAAACAGAGAAGAGTTCAAAAATATTTTTGACTCGACTGTCATCTTGACCAAAATTAACAATACAACAACTTCAATCATATTTATCGACTTGGATAATTTTAAAACACTTAACGATACCTTTGGTCACCAAGCTGGCGATGAAGCACTCATTAAAATTGGTGAAATTATCCGGTCATCGTTGAGACAGTCAGATACCGCGGCTAGATTTGGTGGTGATGAGTTTATGATATTAATTCAATCAGAAACAGTTGATCAGGCTAAAGTTGTCGCTCAAAAAATAATTGACAAAATCTCAACTTTCCAACAGAAATTGAAACACGATACTAAACTTGGTGCTAGTATTGGTATCGGATACAGCAACAAAAATCGAAAGTTTGATAACTTACTATGCGCTGCAGACCAAGCCTGCTACCAAGCCAAATCGGGTGGGAAAGGTAATATTTGCTTGAAAGAGATATAACCTGATTCCCCCCCCTAAGAAATCAGGTTCACCAAATCTATTTAACCTAGTCTAATCAAACACCTTCAAATTCTTACCTCTCTAAGCTAATTTAACCCTTGTCTATATTTGCTTTGGCAAATATACTTTCAAGATGAACACAACCGATTTAGCTCAGTTTTACAAAGCACTTTCAGAACCCGTTCGCCTACGTATCGTTTATTTGCTTCTCGAACGAGGTGAGCTTTGCGTTTGTGACATTATTACGACGCTCTCACTACCTCAAAGCGTAGTTTCAAGGCATTTGGCTTACTTAAAAAAAGGCGCCCTGGTGACAAGCAAACGCCAAGGTAATTGGCAATATTATGCATTGACCCTATCGGTAAGAGCCCATCCCTTGCACTGTTTTCTACAAAATTTAAAACAATCTTTCGAACACTGCTCTGATTGCAATGAAGATGTAAACAAGCTACCTCAAACCATGAGTAACTGCTTAGAAACTACGCCAAAAATACGACAAATATAAGGTGAATTATGACTATCCGCGTTGCTATTAATGGTTTCGGAAGAATGGGCCGCTTGGCACTCAGAGCCGCATGGGATTCACCCGCTTTTAAGAAAAATTCTCCCGAGGGGCCACGAGAAAAATTTGAATTTGTTCATATCAATGAAATCGCCGGCAACAGTGAGTCCGCGGCACATTTACTTAAATACGATTCAGTTCATGGGATCTGGGAACATGAAATTTCAGCACAAGACTCTTCTTTAATCATTGATGGTACACCCATTAGTTTTTCTTCAAACAAAAATATTACAGACACACCTTGGAAAAGTTTAAATGTTGATATTTTAATTGATTGCACAGGAAAATTTAAAAACAAAGAAAAACTTAGAGAATATTTAGAACAAGGCATAAAAAAAGTTGTTGTTTCAGCACCTATAAAGGACGGAACTTTGAATGTTGTGATGGGTGTAAATGAACATTTATATAACGCTGATCAACACGACATTGTAACCGCAGCATCGTGCACCACAAATTGCATAGCACCCGTTGTTGATGTAATCCAAAAAGAATTCGGCATTAAACACGGTACGATCACAACCATTCACGATATAACTAATACTCAAAGTATTCTCGATGAATATCATAGTGACTTAAGACGAGCACGTGCATGTGGTCAATCTCTAATCCCTACGTCTACTGGCTCCGCGTCAGCCATTAGTGAAATATTTCCTGAGCTAAAAGGTCGTCTTAATGGCATGGCTGTGAGAGTACCATTAGCCAATGCATCTTTAACGGATTGCGTATTTGAACTTGAAAAAAATGTTACCAAAGAACAAGTTAACCAAGCATTAAAAGCAGCATCTAAGAGTTACTTGACCAACATCCTAGGCTATGAAGAAAAACCTCTAGTATCCGTTGACTATACTAACGATACTCGCTCGGCAATTATTGATGCGCCCTCAACAATGGTTATTAATGATACCCAATTAAAGCTATTTGTTTGGTACGACAACGAGACGGGTTATGTAAACCGTATGATGGAACTTGTTTGCTTAGTCGGTAATACAGGCTTGATAAACAAAAAATATAAATAGACTAATATGGATAAGAAGCTCTCACAATATTTAACTGTTACTGGCTGCTACTGGGCATTCACCTTAACAGATGGCGCTTTACGTATGCTGGTGGTCCTATACTTCCACCAACTTGGCTATGAGGCCTTGGAAATCGCTAGTTTATTCCTTTTATATGAATTTTTTGGAATGATAACTAACTTATTCGGAGGGTGGCTAGCGGCACATAAAGGGCTTAATTTAACACTAAAATTAGGCCTATTAATCCAGATTATCGCACTTTTGATGCTTCTTCTACCTCCCTCTTTACTCACCGTTGCTTACGTGATGTTGGTGCAAGCCTTGTCAGGCATTGCAAAAGATTTAAGTAAAATGAGTGCGAAAAGTAGTATCAAAGCTCTCATACCCGATGATGCGCAAACTAAACTTTATCATTGGATAGCGCTACTGACAGGCTCAAAAAATGCTTTAAAAGGTATTGGTTTTTTTTTAGGGGCCGCCTTACTTAGCGCTATTGGTTTTCAAGGCGCGATCATCTTTATGGCTATCATGCTCTGTCTTGCATTAGTTTTGAGTCTACGCTTTCTGCAAAACAATCTAGGCACACGCCCTTTCAAGGCTAAATTTAAGACATTATTTTCGAAGAGTTCGCAAATTAATCGTTTATCTGCTGCGCGCTTATTTTTGTTTGGGGCGCGTGACATATGGTTTGTAGTCGCACTGCCCGTCTATTTACAAACACATTTAGCGTGGAATCACTTAGAAGTAGGCACGCTACTTGCTGTTTGGATAGTTATTTACGGCTTAGTACAAACATTGTCGCCACAAATCACATACTTCACGTCAAAAAAGACTCCAAGTGGTTATTCCACCTTCTTATGGACACTACCTTTAATCATTATTACCGCATTACTTTCGTATGTCGAATCATACGCAGGTCTTTCATCAGAAATTCTAGTTTTAGCGCTACTCATTTTCGGCGGTTTCTTTGCCATCAATTCAGCCATACACTCATACTTAATTATTGCATACGCAAAAGATGAAGGCGTTTCTCTTGATGTAGGTTTTTATTACATGGCGAATGCCGCGGGAAGGTTAATAGGCACCTTACTTTCAGGCTTTCTTTATCAGTACTATAGTTTGGCGGTTTGTTTAATTGCTTCCTCTATTTTTATCACCATTGCAGCAATCATTTCGTTCTTCCTACCAAAACGTCACCAATAACCGCCTATCAACTGCTTATTAATCTATATCAATCAACGATTGATAATGCAGCCTCTTTAGATATCATCACTTTTTTTCTCAACGCTCCCCAACGATATTCATTAAATGCTCCTGTACTTTTAATGACTCGATGACAGGGTATTAAATAAGCAATATTATTTTTTGCTACCGCAGAAGCAACAGCTCTAACACTAGACGTTGCCCCAATAGAATCTGCTAGTTGTTGATATGAACATAAATTACCATCAGGTATTGATAATAAAGCCTGCCAAACCTTCAATTGAAACGGAGTCCCCTTTAAGTAGAGATGTAATGGCTGTTCATCTGACGTTAAGGCTGAATCAGACGACTCTCTACTAGAAAAAATTCTATCAATTAATTGTTTGGTTATTTCTTGTTCTGGAAATACATATGCGTTTGGCCAATCGGATTTAAGCTCTTGAATATATCGTTCAGATTCAAGTAAATCATCAAAAAAAGCAAGCTTACAAATGCCTCTCTGTGTCGTCGCTATCAGACAAAAAGAAAAAGGGGTTTCATGAATTCCATAGCTAATTTCAAGCCCAGTGCCTTTTTTCTTAAACTCCCCTGGCGTGACTCCATCACACAGAATCATTAAGTCATGTAAACGACTAGCACTGCTAAGGCCACTATCTAATGCGGCATGTAAAACACTAGATTTTTCCAACTGAAATTTTGCGTAATCTTGAGTGAGATACATTAGAAACTGCTTTGGTGAAATGCCTACCCAACTTGAAAACAAACGCTGAAGATGAAACTCACTTATACCTACATAACTAGCTACATCAGTTAAAGTAGGCTGAAGCGCCCTATTTTCGCTCAAGTATTCAATTGCCTTTGAAATATTTTTATAATGTTTATGCATTTCAATTGCTGACATACTCAGGCAGACCTCTATGTTATCTATAATGTTCTAGTTTAATTCAGCCCTATAATCAAAAGCGACCCAGTTCTTGCTATTAACATTTCGTATAATTTTTCCATACACCGTTATTGAAAATGTTAATTAAAAGACTCTCGATAATATCGATGAATACCAAAATTAAAGCCGAGCTTCAGCATATTAATAAATTGACCTTGTAGTATATAAACTTTCATCGCTATACTGTTTATTCAATATCCAAAGTTTTCAAACTCTAAAAATAATATGAAAGGAGAACAATATGAGTGAGCAGACAGCTGATTTACCAATCTCACAAAATGAGTACATAGCAGGCGCTTTTTTTGGACTAGTTACATTAGACCTATTTATGTTTCTAACCCATTGCCTATTAAACGGCACAACTACTGGCTACAATTTATCAACAATTGTGATTACCTTACCTATTTTAATGGTTATCTATTTTCAGCGTTTACATTCTCACCAAGACCATTAGTTAACTCCCCATACATTTAACTACTTCTATTATTGGTGCGGAGCTTGACTCCTCACCAACTTTTCATTTTATTTCAAACACAAGTTCTTCTACTTTTTCCAAAATTCCTCTTTTGGTATTGATATTGCTAATTATTAAAACAATTCGATTCCATACCTAAAAGCGTCAAAAACCGGACACGCTTTGCCTATCACGGAACGAAAGAGGACGAAATAATGGCACATATATCAACAGAGCAAGCACTTCAAATACCTCAAAACCTTAGACAACAGTCGAATACAGGTTCTGAAACGACAGGTGTAAAAGATAAAAAACACCTTTCTGAGGATGATGTCACAATTCTTAGGCTACAAACAAATCCTAATATTAAAAAGGTAAAAATTGAAACGTATAAAAATGAGTTGGGGCGAGATAATGCAATTGTTCAAGAAACCTTAAAAAATAAGCTCGCTGAATATAAATTAAGTGTCAACACACAGTTAAAAGTCGAGAAAGATATGTTTGGTAATGTATCGATTAAAGGTGCTTTACTACAAAGTGACATTGAGCGAATTAGTGACGACCTCAATAATAGTGAGACATTTAAAGACTCATTTAGTCGCTTAAGCCAACAACAACCTACACTTAATTACGTTGATAATGTAGTAAAGTTATCAAGCGCATACGGCGTAGGAAATAATTTATTCAATTCTCTTATTAGTGACGATAGTGAATACAACAAACTTAATGATATCGCTCACCGTTACGATACATTAAGAAATACAACAACTGCACAAAACTCTACTAGTGACTCAATAGACACCACCAATGGGTATGAGGATTCATTACTTAACCGTGATCGCTATCATTTTACGTTGAATGCTTAACTGAAGTAAGTTAAACAAATGCAGAGACATCACCACAACCTTCTCGAATAACCGAAGGAGGTTCGCTTGATAGGTCAACCACAGATGTTGCATCGAACCCACAAAATCCGCCATCAATCACTAAATCTAATGTGTGCTCCAAAGTTGACCGAATATCATAGGGGTCTGTCATGGGATCATCATCACCAGGAAGCATTAACGTGGTACTCATTAAAGGTTGAGCCAACTCTTCTAATAATGCCAGAGCAATTTGATTATCTGGAATACGAATACCAATCTGACGGCGCTTCGGATTCATTAAACGTCTTGGAACTTCAGTTGTTGCATCTAAGATAAAAGTAAAAGCACCTGGGGTATGTGCTTTGATTTGACGATACTGAACATTGCTTACTTTGGCATACATTGAAATGTCAGAAAGATCACGACACATTAACGTAAAATTATGTTTATCACTTAATTTACGGATTTGACGAATTTTATCTACAGCGCGCTTATCATCCAAATGGCAACCTAAGGCATAGGCTGAATCAGTTGGATAAGCAATCACACCGCCTTGCTCAATAATATCGACAGCCTGACGAATCAATCTAGCCTGCGGGTTCTCTGGGTGTATTTGAAAAAACTGACTCACATTAAGCTCCTTTTGAACCACCCATACAATCAGGTGATTGAGGTGTTTGTTGCTTTGTTAGCTTCCACTCATCAGGCGTGTATGTATGTAACGCCAAAGCATGCAACCCTTCTTGCATTAAAACACTAACAGCGCCATATACTTTTTGATGTCGTGCCACTTTAGACATGTTGTCAAAATCGCTACTCACCAAAGTAAGTTTAAAATGTGTCTCGGAATTTTCCGGAACACTATGCATATGACTCTCGTTAATAAGATCAAGGTACGCTACATCAATTTCGGCACTCACCATTGACTGAATTTTTTTTTGTCGATCCATGCAGAACTCCTTGTATATATACTGTTCAATCGATAAATATTGCCAAAAATACTACTGCTTCTTCTACCATAAAGCGAGTGATTTCATGTAAATACAAAACAACTACAAAGCGTCACAGTGTTATTAATGATTAAGCGCGTCTTTTTTGCGAAGATAAATAAACACCAGCATACTGACCTCTGCCAGAAACTATTGAATATAAAAAGAAAAGTCGGAAAATGTGAAAAAGCATCTACACTGAAAAATAATACAAAAACAAAACCACATAATAAAATCGTAAGGTTAAAGTTAGGGGAAATGAATGAAAATCGCACTACTTGAAGATGAAATTGAACAAGCCGAAAATTTAAGTGCGCTATTAGTCGAAGATGGACACGGCTGCGACTACTTCCATACAGGAAAGTCATTTGCATATGCCGTACTACATAATAGTTATGATTTATTAATTTTAGACTGGCAGCTTCCAGACATGGAAGGCACTGAAGTATTAAAAGAGATTCGTTCTGAGTTAAGCTGGCGTATTCCTGTTTTATTTTTAACTCAAAAGGATGGTGAAAATGATATTGTCACAGCACTCGATGCGGGCGCTGATGACTACCTGGTTAAACCTGCCCGCCCAGCGGAACTGAAAGCAAGATTAAACGCCCTTGGCCGCAGAACGAGCAGCGAAGCTGAAGAACAGGAAGAACTAGTCATTGGCCCATACATTATCAACTTAAACAAACGAACAATTCTTTCAAGTGGCGAAGATATTACACTGACCGATAAAGACTTTGATTTAGCTCTTTTTATGTTCCAAAACATTGGACGTTTACTATCAAGAGACTTTTTACTTGAAAGAGTTTGGGGAATTTCAAGTAATATCAATACACGAACTGTCGACACGCACATGAGCCGTTTAAGACGGAAATTGAATATTAAACCTGAAAATGGTTTTAGGGTAAAAACAATCTATCAGCATGGTTATCGTTTAGAACGTGTCAGCGAATAGAGAATATCTTAAGTAAGCAATTAAGTGAAAACTTTCCGGAGAAGTAAATGCAAGAGAGCTCATACGTTTCAGCAAATATAAAATATTTTGTATTGCTATGCTGTGCAATGCTCGCTTGCACCTTTTCAACTACTGTTTTGTCTAAAGAAAAAGAAAGTAAAAATCAAGAATGGCATTACACCTTACGGCCGTCAGATAACTTCCAAAGAGTAAGTAAACAACTACTCAATAATAAACACTCTTGGACAGATTTAGTACGCCACAACAGGATTGATGATATCGCCTCGCTTGAGCCTGGCTCGATTATTCGTGTACCAATACAATGGTTAAAACAACAACCGAAACCTGCAAAAATCTTATCTATCTCTGGCAGCGCACAAATCAAAAGAACCAAAGATACTTACTTTAAAGTTTTAAAAGCTAACATGCCCATTTATGTGGGTGACGAAGTAGCGACAAAGAGCGGTACGCTTTTAATAAAACTTGCTGATAATTCACTTATACGCCTAGAAAAAGACTCAAACCTAGTTTTTAACAAATTATCCCATTATGGAAAAACAGGCATGGTCGATACCAAGCTTCGCCTAAAAAAAGGATCTTTATCAACTGAAGTAACACCTCTAGTGAAAGGCTCTAGTTACGAAATCACTACACCCTCAGCCGTCGCTGCAGTTAGGGGAACAAAATTTCGCTTAGAAACAAGACCTCAAGAAACTAAATTAGAGGTGACAGAGGGCTCCGTAAATTTTAGCCATAAGCACGGCAATGCAATTGTTAACACTGGTGAAGGTGCCCGCATCAAACAAGGAAGCCCCACCATTGAAAGAAGCCGCCTACCAGCAGCACCTAAAGCTCAGTTCGCTAAAAATGTGATTAAAGACCTTCCCACCAAACTAAAATGGACAGACAAGAGCAAATCACAAGGTTATCATTACGAACTTTCTGACAGTAGCAATAAATTGATTCAGACTGCGATGACCAGTAAACCAGAAGTCACGCTAGATAATGTTAAAAACGGCGATTACCAAGTCGCTATGCGTGCCGTCAATAAAAAAGGCTTTGAAGGCATGAATCAAGACTCTATGTTATCCATCAATGTTGCGACTGAAGTAGCTAAACAGCTCGCGCCACTCGATGGAAGTATTATTGACACGACTAAACCTACGTTTTCTTGGAAGTTTAAAGACTTAAATATGAAAGGAAGATTAGAGATATCAGACAGCAATGACTTTAAGAAAATATTAACAAATTTTGATTTTAACACTTCAACACAAGCGTCATTGAGAAAAGGCTTAGCACCAGGAAATTATTTTTGGCGAGTTATTTCATTAGCCAATAACAATCAAGAGAGCACAAGCCCTACTCGAGCATTAACTATTCGTGGTTTGCTCGATCCGGTTAAAATTTTGAGCGTTAACTATATCGAAAACCAAGTGGGGCTTTTTTGGGGCAACATCGATCACGCTAAGGGCTATACCTTGCAGGTATCGGACTCCAGTAAGTTCCACACAATATTAAAAGAAGAAATAATTGGAAAAACGAAAGCGCACTTAAGACTTAGCTCAGGGAAACGCTACTATGCAAGAGTAAAAGGGATTAGCGATGAGCTCTATACCTCGGAGTATGGCCCCATTAAAGAGCTATATATTAGGGATTAAAATTTAAAGCAGACCACTTGAAGCTACCTCTAGTTTTAAAAGTCTATCTGCAATGCCTTTCACAATTATAAAAAAGGACTAGCAACAGCTACAGCATGTCATCCAAGTTAAATGAGCCTCGCCCTTATGAGCAATATCTCCTCACGCTTGCCTTATTATTAATCAGCGGCCTACTCATTTATGCTCAAGCAGCTAAGCGCTTAGATTTACTCACCTATGACATTGCCATCAATGTCACACCCGCACCGATAGATCCAGATACTGTTATTATAGCTATTGATGAGAAAAGTCTTAATGGTATCGGCCAATGGCCTTGGCGCCGAGGTGTTCATGCTCAATTAATCGATAAACTTACTGAGTACAACGCTGCGCTTATTTCTTTCGACATACTTTTTTCTGAAAGAGGAGCTGTTTATCCTGAAGATGACGCAGTCTTTGCGCGAGCAATTAAAAACAATGGCCATGTAATTTTACCCCTACACATTAACCCATTAAGCCACGGCAATACACTTTCAGAAATACTTCCTATCCCTGAATTAGTAAAGTCAGCACAAAGCTTAGGTCATGTTCATGTTGATATTGATGAAGATGGCCTAGCCCGAGGCCTATATTTAAATTCAGGCGTGGGTGATGCATTTTGGCCTAGCATCTCGATGGCTATGGCAAGTGAGATTAATCCCATGATTAAGTACATTAGGGAGGTCGAAAGTTCAAAAGCGGCCCCTTACATGTCCGTCAAAACACAGTATCGACTCATACCTTTTGCTGGGCCTGGAGGCACTTTCCCCACTTATAGTTATCTCGATGTTATGTTAGACCAAATCCCAGCGGAAACATTTCGAGACAAAACAGTATTAATAGGCGCTAGCGCTGCTGGTTTAGGCGACATCATTCCAACACCAGTTTCAAAGTCTACTAGCCCTATGTCTGGTGTTGAGTTACACGCTAACGCCTATTCTGCTCTAATGACAAACACCACAATTCAACCGGTGTCTTCAACCTGGGGATACTTGTTAACCTTTGCATTTATCATGATTCCTATTTTGCTATTTCCTCGATTAAAACCTACGTACGTCATGCCTTCAACAGCGCTGTTGGTTTGTTTAGTTATCGCGTTTAGTTATGTCTTAATCGCTTATGATCATACTTGGTTCCCTCCAATTAATAGCGTCATTGGGATTTTAATTGCATACCCGCTATGGAGCTGGCAACGAATGCGCCATCTAAATAGTTTTTTAAATCATGAGTTATCAAGATTAACCAAACAACAGAATATCGATGTTCGAAAGCTAGACCAGCATCCAATCGAAAAAGTGTTTCTATCACTAACAGCATTATTAAAGCCACAGCATTACTTACTCATAAAAAACAATCTAACTTTACATAGTTTTGAAAAAGAAAACCTAACAAAAATCAAAATTAAAACTTTGGGCCAATGGCAGCACACAGGCTATGACAGCTGGATAAAACTGAAACAAGGAAGTGACACCTTCAAACTTGGGTTTTCTTGGGAGAAGTCTGAAAATACAGATAATTCCAGAGCAAACATTATAGAATTTCTTGATAAGCTGAATCTACTTTCGCCACCAGACCGCAAAAACAGACGTTATTATGAACGTATTGCAGGTCGAATTGCACAAGTGAGAGGTGCCATTAATTCAATGCAAGATATGCGAGCATTTATCACTAAAGGCTTTGAAGAAATGCCCGGAGCGGTCATTGTCACAAACCCTGTTGGCATTATAGTTTTCTGTAACAGCCAAGCTTTAACCTGGTTAAATAAAGAGGAACAAGCGCTAATCGGTAAACCAATACATTCATTATTTGACTCCACCCTGCATGGAGCAATTATTGAACATATAGGCCAAGCTCTGATATCAGGAGAGCAAAGTAACGATGAAATCCAACATAATGATAAAGATTTGCTCATCCACTGTGTACCTTTTCTAGTTGATGTGAACAGCGATGCAGGCTTAATGATTACACTTTCAGATATTACTAAGATCAGACAACAACAACGCGAAAAAAACCAGTTAATAGATTTTCTTTCACATGACGTACGCTCTCCTCTTGTGTCTCAACTAGCAATGTTACACGGCTTAAAAACAGGAAGAATTGAGTGGCACAAGAATTTAATCGGCGATATCGAACAACACGCTAAAAGAAGTTTAAATTTATCCGATCAATTTCTGCAAATAACACGCGCTGAACAAAGCGCTGAACAAGAATTTTACGAATTCGACCTTTCTAATACCATCGAAAATAGTATAGATACTCAATCACACTTTGCGCTCTCTAAACAGATCAAAATTGTATTTGAAGAAGCCGACTCAGTCTGGTTATCAGGCAATGCTGAGTTAATGGAAAGGATGATTACAAATTTATTATCAAACGCTATTAAATACAGCAACCCAAAAACAATGATAACAATCACGTCAAGCTTATCAAACGGCCACGCACAACTTAAAATTATTGATCAAGGCTTTGGTATAGAGAAACATGAGCTACCTTATATATTTAACCGCTTCAGGCGCCAGCGCCACACAGAATTAAATGGCGAAAAAGGCGCTGGTCTCGGTCTTAACTTCGTTAAAGTTGTGGTCGAAAAACATAAAGGCATTATCACAATAGATAGTGAAGTTGGGCAAGGGACATCATTTAAAATAGAGTTTCCTGCACTTGAAAACCAAATTTAGTCACACTGCTATCAACAAATTAATATCACTCACTTAAGTGGTTTAATTTATTCAGAAAATTAAAAAAGTGAAATATTTTATGTCTAATAATACATTATTTATTGGCCTCGGAGTTATGGGCTACCACATGGCCAGCCACCTATCCAAAATAGTTCCAACGTCTGTTTACAATCGCAGCCCTGAAAAGACTGACGCATGGTTAATAGATTTTAATGGCTCTCGAGTAGACATTTTACACACTCCACTTAATAATTTTGATTTCATCATAACCTGCATTGGAAATGATGAAGACTTGCGAGAAGTCTACTTGTCAGAGACTGGCTTAATTAATAACAGTAAAGCAGGAACCATACTCATTGATCACACAACCGCATCAGCCAGCATTGCACGAGAAATCGCGAAGAGAGCGATTGAGAAAAACCTACATTTCATCGATGCACCCGTATCTGGTGGAGAACAAGGCGCTATTAATGGCCAATTAACCATCATGTGTGGCGGTGAAGAAACAGCATTTAAACAAGCCACCCCAATAATGAACAACTACGCACAGGCAGTAACCCTTCTTGGCAAGAATGGCGCAGGGCAATTAACAAAAATGTCGAACCAATTAGCTGTTGCAGGTGTCGTTCAGGGCCTAGCAGAAGCAATACATTTTGCTGAACAAGCAGGGCTAGACTGTCATCAAGTTATTGACGTTATTTCAAAAGGTGCAGCGCAATCATGGCAAATGGAAAACCGCTCAGACACAATGATAAATGGTGAGTACGAACATGGCTTCGCCGTCGATTTGATGCGTAAAGACCTTAATATATGCTTATCAGAAGCTCGTAATCTTGGTGCAAAACTTCCTGTTACGGCGTTAATCGACCAATTTTATGCTGACATACAAGATATGGGAGGAAATCGCTGGGATACTTCTAGTTTATTAGAAAGGCTCAGAACTAAATTAAAGCCTTAATAGCAGAGGCGCTTTATTAAGCGCCTCTGAGACTAACATCAGTCGAAAGGATGTCTTAAAACGATTGTTTCATTACGATCAGGACCTGTTGAAATAATATCAACTGGCGCTTCGATTAATTGCTCTATATATTTAATATAGCTGCGCGCATTTTCAGGAAGATCTTCTAATTTCTGTGCACCTAAAGTCGACTCACTCCAACCAGGCAATGTTTCAAAAATAGGCTCTATATCTTCATAGCCACGAGCATCTAAAGGTGGACGCGTCAACGCTTCACCAGCCTTGTTTTTATAAGCAACACAGACCTGAATATTCTCTAAACCATCTAAGACATCAAGCTTAGTTAGGCAAATACCAGATACGCTATTAATTTGTATTGCATGACGTAAACCAACTGCATCAAACCAACCACACCGACGAGCTCTACCTGTCGTTGCACCAAATTCATGGCCTTTTGCAGCAAGGTGTTTACCATCATCATTAAATAATTCTGTTGGAAAAGGCCCCGACCCAACTCGCGTTGTGTAGGCTTTAGTAATACCTAATACATAGTCTAAGTACATTGGCCCAAAACCACTTCCAGTCGCGGTACCACCAGCAGTTGTATTAGACGATGTTACAAATGGGTAAGTACCGTGATCTATATCCAACAAGGAGCCTTGGGCACCTTCAAATAAAATATTTTCACCATTTTTACGATACTCATGTAACACATCCGTTACATCGACAGCCATTGGTAATATCACTTTGGCCATTTCTAATGTTTCAGTCAAAGTTTTCTGATAATCAACCGGCTCAACCTTATAAAAGTGCTCTAATACGAAGTTATGATAGGTCATTACTTCTTTTAGTTTTATTGCGAAGGATTCAGCATCATTCAAGTCGCCTAAACGCAAACCTCTACGTGACACTTTATCTTCATATGCAGGCCCAATTCCACGTCCTGTGGTACCAATTTTATCTGCACCTTTTGCTATTTCACGAGCTTGATCTAAAGCTACGTGATAAGGAAGTATCAGTGGGCAAGCAAGGCTAAGCTGCAAACGCTCTTTAACAGGAACGCCTTTCGCTTCCAGTTCTGCCATTTCTTTTAATAAAGCATCTGGCGCTAGCACTACTCCATTCCCAATTAGGCAAGATACGTTCTCTCGTAAGATACCTGATGGAATAAGATGTAATACTGTTTTTTCACCGTCAATCACCAAGGTATGACCGGCATTATGACCACCTTGAAAACGTGCAACTGTTGCGACTTGTTCAGTCAATAAATCAACAATTTTACCTTTGCCTTCGTCACCCCATTGGGTGCCCAAAATGACAACATTCTTACCCATAATATCTCTTCTCGTTATATCTTTAGGGACGGATTAATATCCGACGTACACGTACTAAATCTGTATATTTTTCTATACATGTTCAAGCATTATATATCTTTTAATTGCCACTCATCATTTTCAAGCACTAAACGTTTTTCGCAATTATAAGTTTCAATAATATCTTGGTCACTTAATTGCTGAACCACCCTTTGTGTTTTTCGTAACTCAGCAATTTTCGCTATTAATAACTCATCACCCCCTGCTGGCGCTAAAACACCAACAGGTTTGACCGTTGAATCAATCTTAGATTTTTCTACTAGCCTTACCAGTGACTTTAAGTCTGCACTAAACCCTGTCGCAGGACGAGATTCACCAAAGTCTTTCCCAATATCGTTATATCGACCACCCTTTGCCAGAGCATGCCCATAATTAGTGCTAAAAGCAGAAAATAGAATTCCCGTATGATAGTTGTAACCACGAAGCTCACAGAAGTCGAAACCTATATGAACATTCGAAAAGCGTTTCTGAATTTGTAAAGTAATTGCTTGTAATTCATCAATTGCACTAACAACTGAAGGTAATAATAAATCCAGTTTTTCAACCTTTGACCTAATTTGATCCAAAGCCCCAATACCACCACTTAAGTTAGCAATATCCCTAATAAGACGAATCACAACGGCACTAATTTTACTCGATGCCTTAGAGCTATCATTATCAGCAGCAACAGCAAGCGCATCTAAGTCAGGTAATGATTTACGACTCAGAGCATCAAACAGTTGAGACTCTAGCTCACTTGTCATCTCAATTGATTCTACCAACCCACGGTAAATACCTACATGAGCAAGATCAATGTGAATTTGTTGAACACCCGCTAATTCAAGGGTATTTAACATTAATGAGATAATTTCTATATCGGCACTAGACCCTGCTTCACCAAATAATTCACAACCGATCTGTAAAGGACTACGATTCGTTAATGTGTGCGCTGGCCGAGTATGCAAAACAGTATCAACATAACAAAGACGGCTAATACCTTTGCTTTTTAGTAAATGGGTGTCGATACGAGCAACTTGAGGCGTGATGTCAGCCCTTACCCCCATCATTCTCCCCGTTAACTGATCCGTTACTTTAAATGTTTGTAAATCAAGATCATTCCCAGTCCCAGTCAATAAAGACTCGATATATTCAATCAAGGGTGGAGAAACTAGCTCATAACCGTAACGAGCATAAGCGTCTAACATAGACCGCCTCATATGCTCAACAGCCCATGCTTCTGGAGGTAGTAACTCGTCGACTCCGTCCGGTAATAACCAGCGTTCTGACACACTCATATTAATACTCTTTTACTTAACACCCGAAAGTCCGCGATTTTACCGTTTTATTTCCCACAAAAAAACCAGTTTTTTACTTTTGTGCATTTATTTTCTTCAAGTGCAGCATAAACCAACTTTAATACATGACAGAAACCTACCTAGCGCCTTGAAATATTCAGAACTCCTGGAATATCGCACTTTTTAAAATTGACTAAGCGAACCTAGATAATCAATTGCACGCTGCTCCGACCAATAGCGCTTACTTTTATTAAAACTCATAAAACCGACATGACCGCCAAACTCGGGCGTTTCTAGCGTCAGTCTTGAATTACGTTCAACTAATTCATAAGGAAAACACTCAGGCGTAAGAAAAGGATCATTTTTTGCGCTAACCATCAATGTTGGAACCCTTATATTCTCTATATATTGTTTGCTACTACTCTTAAACCAATAATCTTCAGCACTATCAAAACCATTCATCGGCGCCGTATACTGGCTATCAAAGTCATAAAAATTTTTAATTTTTGAAAAATTCTTCAAATCAATTTCATGCGGGTATAACCGCTTCTTATCTCTTAACTTCTGCTTCAAACTGCCTAAGAAATTCTTCATATAAATTACATTTTTTCTCAAAGCAAGCTGTTTTGAACTACTTGAGAGATCACAAGGCACCGAGAAAACAACAGCCCCCAGTATCTTTGATGATAGTGCCTTTCCTCCCAATCCAAGATGAATAAGCGTTTTATTACCACCGATACTAAACCCCACCAAAGCAATCTCTTTGTAAGACTTCGTCATGGCATAATTAATCACTGTTTCCAGATCATTGGTTGCACCACTATGGTATGACGACAAGTGGCGGTTTGGCTCGCCACTACATGAGCGAAAATTCCACGCTAACACATCCCATTCCTGCCTCGCTGCCGCTGCCGCCATTCCAAGCATGTAAGGACGACGACTATGCCCTTCTAGCCCATGCGTTAAAACGACTAATCGTTTATGCCCCGAACACACCCAATCCAAATCTAAAAAGTCATCATCCGGGGTTTCAATTCGCTCCCGAATAAATGAGCGATCATCCAACTTTCTAAACACTGAGGGGTAAATACTTTGAAAATGTCCATTTCTCAGCCACCAAGATGGGCTATAACTCATAATCCAAACACCTCAATAAGATATAGATTAAATAAAAACACCTAAACAAGCTTCATTATGTTGCATTTTTAACCAATTCCCCTAGCTTCTTTTAGAATAACTAAAAATAGTTCACTTTCTTCTCAAGCAAGTATTGACGACCGAAGTTCAACTAGATAATATGCGCTCCGTTGTGACATTCCCCGATAGCTCAGTTGGTAGAGCAACGGACTGTTAATCCGTTTGTCGCTGGTTCGAGCCCAGCTCGGGGAGCCAACACAACACCTTCTAACTAGATTATTTCTATCTAAGTAGTAACAAAATAAAATTCTTTCGATTATTTTGCACACTACAATCATCACCTATTTCACAGCATTAGCTCAACACTAGATATTCAAAAACTATTCCTTATTCAGAATAACTATTACAAACCCAATAAAGCATACACCAGAAACAAAAAAGCCCCGCAAGTATACGAGGCTAAATTGTTATATCCTTATCGCTATCCCTTAGCTTTATCCATTCAACTATTTACTCAATCCCTATGAGCAATGGTCATCCCGACCTCGTTAATCCGTAACGCCTTCTCCCTTAATCCCTTGCCGTCCTAGCTATGTGATACATATTAGTCGTACAGCATTTAGAAAAACACAGACAATTTCCGATTAACATGTAAGCGATCTCTTACATAAACGTAAGCACATAAATTAGCTTAGCAAAAACCTAAGCACTTACTGTAATACGAACAAGTCTTAGCGTTCAAAATTCAAGCTTTGCCTTTAACAATAGCACCAAGTCAGAATCATTAGGCGAAAGCGCCTCACTTGCTTGACCTGAGTCTGTATACGTAAGTGCTGTTGAGAAATTCCAATAGTCATCCCATTGATACTGCGCTAATAACGTAGTTGAAATAACCTCAGACTCCGTTAGCCAAGAACCTAAAAAGCTCATCACCAAGTCATCGCTCAAATAGGTCTTAGCCCACCCCATCGTCCATGCCTGCATTGACCCACTTTTAAGCTTTTGCGCTGGCGTCGGCTTTTGTAGCACCTCATCAAAAAACCATACTCCCGCATTCAGTTGATGATTATTAGAGGTGGTATATTCAAAACCGAAAGCAGCTTCAAAATGCGATTTTTCTTTCCCTGAAAAATTTTCAAGTTCATTTTTTTTATAACCAAAATCTAATTCTAGCAATAAACGCCCTACCGCCCACGAAGCACTTAAGCCAATGAAATCATAACGAGCAACATCCAGACGCATACCACTGAGCTGCTTAACATCAATCACCGTAAGCGGTTCATTACCATAAAGATGGGCATACATAAGCGAAACATCCAAACCTTCCCACACTTGGGTTGCGCGAACACCCCACTCCTCATGCAATGAATCTTCCAGTTCTGCCAACAAGGTGATGTTTTTTTGTTTATAAGTATTAATACGCGCAGATGTAACATAGAAAGCCTGAATCTGCGTATTCGATAAGTAGCAATCTCCTAAGAGCATATCTTGTGATAAACGAATATTACTAAAGTCAGTCAACAGCGGCTCTGTAAAATCAAAAGGGCTCACAACATCTACTGCAAAAGTCCCCTCTACCACCCCCCAAGATAACCCCTGACGCCCCAGCTTAGTCACACAAGATGATTTACTAAGCTGCAACCAAGCTTCTTGTAGCTTGTTATGTCCAAACGCTTCACCTTCCACACCTATTTGTTGATCATTATGCCCGTAATACGTGTACTTATTATCAAAACGTAGATACGCCCCCTTCCAAGGCGCTACTTCATATTCAATGCGCGCCTCACTCCGTGAAATTTCGAGGTATTCACCCTGAGAAAAAGTTTGCTGCAGGGTGATACGCATATTTTTGCGCCAAGAATCAATTACTTGAGGCTCTTGAAAATCCAATTCAAAATCATCATCCCCTAACAAATCTTCACCAGACAAGCTTCCGTCAAACAAATCTTCTGCAAGTAAATTTTCTTCAGGAAAACTTCGACCAGGCAATTCTTTAGATTGCGCCCAGACATTGAAAGTAGAGCTACTAGCTAGAAGTACAAGGTAGAAACCCCACCATCGCGATACTCTTAACGCTTTTAAAGGTGTAAAGTTTCTCAATTTTTTATCCTATTTTTATTTTTTAAAAAATTACGTCATTATAAGACCTACACATCAGTAGGAATTTGGAAAGATCATGTCACAACCCGTATTATATTCTTTACAAAACTGCCCCTACGCGATGCGTGCTAGAATGGGATTATTACTTGCAAAACAAACCGTTAAGCTTCGACCTATTGTCTTAAAGGATAAGCCGGTAGACATGATAACAGCCTCCCCCAAAGGAACAGTGCCAGTTTTAGTACTGGACCAAAACAATGTTATTGATGAAAGTTTAGACATCATGATATGGGCGCTACACCAAAGCGACCCGAATAATTTGTTATACAGCCATAATCCCGATATTTTTCCGTCCATGATGAATCTCATTAATGAACACGACAATCAATTCACTAATTTACTTAGCCAATACAAGCAAGCCAAACGCTATCACAAAGACTCCGAAAGCAAAGACCGTCAACACTGCGAATTATTCATCATTAGTCTTGAACAGCGTTTAAATAAACATCAGTTTATAATGGGTGACCAAACCAGCCTGATCGACTTCGCTATTCTCCCCTTCATTCGGCAATTCGCAAAGGTTGACCGAAAGTGGTATTTACAAGCCCCCTACCCAAAACTTCAACAATGGCTCAACCACCACCTCCAAAGCAGATTATTTTCAAAAGCAATGACTAAACATCCCTTATGGCTGGAAACAAATAAAGATATTTTATTTGGTGGAGAATAACCATCGCCTATTTAGCAATAGAAGCGAGTTAAACATGCCAAACAACCAACTAAAACTGCTTTCTTAACGCGTCTAATATTTTTTCACGGTAAGCAAAATCAGTTAAACTACGCTGTGTTAAGAACCCTTCTTCAATCTCAATATTCATTGTAAGCTGCTCGGTTTTCATTTTTGACAAGCGTTTAATTTTAAGATTATAAACAGTCAGGTCTCTTGCTATCCAAACGTCATTAAATTTTTCAAATTGTTTAAATACAGTACGTTTATGCAGAGAACCATGCTTATCGTAAGCCTGCACCTTCAAGGCAATAAAACGCGCTTGATCAACCCAAATCAAAATACGGCTGTAGTTAGTTTTCTTTAAGCGAACAGGCTTTGGTAACGCCTCAATGACCCAAACATTAGCACCTGAATATGCTCCTTCTTGAAGAATTTTATAATCATACTCATCCGTTTTTCCCGACTCCATATCTTCAGTTGTAAATTCTGACCCAAACAAAGAGACAGGCTCTTGATCCTCTCCTGTTCCACTCGCCATTCGTTTTACTTTCCCTAAGGCAGATAAGTACAACCACGACTCAGTATCTTTCAGCATGTCATCATAGCTATAGGTGAGCATACCAACTCCACGCTCACTCGCTGGTTCTAGAATAATTGAGATCGCCTGACTATCTTTTTTTTCCTTACCTAATTGTCGAGAAACCGATTCCATAACCCTCACACGGGGATTTTGCGTACAAACAACTTTTTTGTTTTTTATAACATAAGGACAAGAAGATAAACGCGACTTACTGAGAACCCTATCAGCCGCCTCTCTTTGCTGCCTATCGACTTTATTCATAATATCTCTCGCACTTACTTGCTCACTTGCTTCCAGCAGTGCACCAGAAAGAAACGACAAACATCCAACAAAAAAAACGAATACTAATTGCATCTACTATTTCCCGTACTGTCACCGTTTTTTTTAATCGCTTCTTTCTCTAAATACCGCGCACGCCCTAAGTCTGGTTTAAGCCATTGAATAAGCGCAGGCAATAACAGAAGGTCAGACGATAAAGCGACTACGATCGCTAATGAACCAAAAATACCCGTTTTCGCCAAGCCTAAATAGTCAGAGAATGCCAGCATTGAAAACCCAATCGCTAATACCAAGGTTGTAAAGGTAACCGCTTGCCCCACTTCTTTAATGGTGCTTTTAAGTGCGGCATCCACATCACCCAATTCAAACCACGCATCACGGTAGTGAGCAATAAAATGTATGGTATCGTCGACGGCAATACCAATAATCAGCGGTGCAATGATTAGCGTATCAGTATCTAAAGGTATCCCTAAAAGCCCCATTACACCGAAGGTAAAAAAGGCCGGCAATAAATTTGGAACCATCGAAATAAGCCCCGCCTGAAGCGAACTCAATGAAACAACCATCAAAATTGTAATAATCATCAACGCAAAACCAAAACTTTTGATTTGAGCCCAGCTAATATGATCGATAAGCTCCATCATCAACGACAAGCCTCCCGTTACACTCAGCTCCAGTTCTGGATAAGTTTGCCGTAGAGGAGAAAAACTCTGCTCCAAATCAGCTTTAACAGACTCGAAGAAGTTCGTATATTCATAAGAACCCTTGTTACGTAGTTGAATCGAAATATGACTTTGAGAGTAATCATCATTTACGATATTTCGTCGATCCCTAGCGTTTGCATTATCAAATAAGTAAAGCAGTTGAGCCGTAAGCCTTTCATCTTCAGGTATACGCTTAAAGCTTTCCTGACCTTCATGCATCACCTGATTAGTATCTTTAACAAAATCAGCCAAAGAAAATGTCTTCACCACAAAGTCAGGATACGTTGTTTCAATATAGGATTGGATATCTGAAATAGCCTGAAGAACTTGAGGTTTTTTTAAAGCATCAGTTTCGCCAAAATCGAGCATAAATTCTAAATTTTGCCCCCCCATCATATGCTTATCAACAATATTATAAGTGATCCTAATTTCACTATCTTCTTTGGTCAGCTCTGCTAAATTAGTATCTACTTTCACTTGTGTCGCACCGTAAATAAAAGCGATAAATATAGACATATAGGTAAAAATAATAAGCCCTGAACGCGGTTTAACGAAGTCCGGAAGCTTGTTTAACGATAACTGCAACCAACCTTCCGCTTCAACCTGTTCATCACTGTTATTGTGGTCGCTGCTTTTACCCTCTTTATAGGGATGCCAAATATCAAGAAGCACAGGCAATAAAAAGATAGTAAATAGGAAAGCAACACCTACCCCAAGTGCTGAATTAAGCCCAAATATCGAAATTTGAGGTAAATCACTAATCATTAATGCTGACATCCCCGCCATGGTCGTAATAGTGGTGAGAAAAATTGGAAGGCCAGTTTTTCGATACGCGCTTGTCATGGCAGAGCGATGCGCCAGACCTTCTTTGCGGTAAAGTATATAAGCGCTCATTACGTGCACACAGTCAGCAGTTCCCACTGCTAAAATAAGCATAAATGACAAACTGACCATCGTCGACAGCGTCACCCCTAACCAACTCATAAAACCAATCGCCCAAAATGCAGAACATGCGATCACGAGTACTGGCCAAATGACCGCACTCCAGGATTTAAATAAAATCCATAACAACGCGACTACGGCTAGAATCATTAATCCCAATAAGTTTGCAGACTGCTTCATATTGTTCAAAGCAAACTCCATCATTGCAGCATTGCCAGTGAAGTAAAAATTAAAGTTTTTGTATTCAGGCTTTCCGGAAATGGTGCGTAATTCCGTCATAAAATTTAGATATTCATCCATTTGCATATCTTGGAATTCGACACTTTCGTTTTTAAGATTCGTATCGACTGAAAGTGACTCACTTACTTCAAATTCGTCATCACTCAAGAGGTCTGCATTATTTGAATTCTCATCCGTCTCATCGACAACAGGCACCACCCCAAAATCAGTCTTTAAAACTATCCCGCCGTAATGAAAATTTTTAGAAAAGTAACTTAGCTCGAAACTTTCCTGTGTAAGTGCTAATGCCCGACGCTGCTCACGCTCCGCAGCGCTATGAGGATAATCTGCTGCTATAAGTTTATTTGAAATTAAAGTATCGCCTTCGGCGACTTGATAGCGTGCATTATATAGGCTATCTACCCGCTCAATTCTTGACAACATACTTGTCTGTTCAAGCTCACTCTTTCCATCAGACTGAAAACCGATACGCGCATTATCCAATTCGCTATGTAATTTTCGCAAAATAGCCAGTGATTCCTCAGAGAATACATCGCCGTCCTTTGCTTCATAAACAAGATATATACCATCATCACTCCCAAATTGTTTTCTAAATTTATCTAAAGACAACTTGGTAGGATCATCATCATGAAACCAACTCTCAAGTGACATATCCATGGTGAAATGAGTCATCATTCCATAAACCATAAACGCAGAAATTCCAAAAAATAGTGCAATAATAGACCACCGCCAAGATAAAAACCGTTGCGGTGCTGCCTCAAAAAAGTGGTTAAATCGTGATAAAACAGACTGCAAAACAAACTCCTTAATATTTTTATTATCGAAAAACTTATTATTCAAAACTGTAGTCGCCTAGTTTGAATACAAACGAGGAAAAAAACGTGATAATACTCACACTCCTTTGAGTAACCATATTTTCAGCATGCCATTACAAAGCGCCGATGTCATGATAGCTCATCATTTTTTTTGTAATCAAAATCAGTCATCCAACATAAATATGAATACACTTACTTGCGCAACAGTTAAGCCGACCAAATTCTACACAGTTATGCACAAAATATTTTTTTTCCTGTTCATCAGCTTCAACAGTCTTTTCTCAATAGCTCAGAGTGAAGAAACGGAGACCTATCAAAACATTCTTCCAGATGCATTCGATGATTCAAGCTGGGAATTAATGATCAATAAAAATGATGTGCAGATATATACCCGCTCTTGGCTGGGCAGTGACTTTGTTGCAATCAAAGGTGTACAGATTATAAATGCTTCACTATCAAATATATTAGCAAATTTTCTCGATATTGCCGCTTTCCCCGAATGGGTCAAAGATGCCAAAGAAGGCTTTGTTATCACGCCTTTTGATGATAAACACTCTCGTAAAATTTACTTAAGAATGAGTTTGCCCTGGCCACTCGAAGACCGAGATATCGTATCGGGACAGCAAGTTACACAGAATTTAAACACCAAAATAATTAAAATTAAAGAATGGTACGAAGGCAATGCACTACCTAAAAACGAGGGCGTAATACGCATCCCTAGACTTAACACCGAGTTTTTACTCATTCCAAAAGAAAAAAACATTACTAAATTAATTTGGCAGGGACATAACGACCCCGGCGGTTTCATCCCTCCATTTCTTGTTAACTGGTTGATTGAAGACGTATTTTTTAAATCCATGAACACAATGAAAAAACGTTTTGAAGCGCCTGAATACCTCAAAACAATAAATTGGGTGCAGAATTTCGAAGACTAAACATTTGACTACACGATTCAACTACACCATGAGGCAATCTCAAGGTATAATCGACTCATCCAATTTATTACCTTAAGACCTAGAACTACATGACGAAAAAACTATTTATCAAAACGCACGGTTGTCAGATGAACGAATATGACTCATCACGCATGACAGATCTTTTACGTGGCAGTCATGATGTTGAGCTTACAACAGATGAAAAAGAAGCCGACATTTTACTTCTAAACACCTGTTCCATTCGTGAAAAAGCACAGGAAAAAGTTTTTCATCAGTTAGGTCGCTGGAAAAAACTTAAAGACAAAAACAAAGAGATTACCATCGGCGTTGGTGGCTGTGTTGCTAGCCAAGAAGGCGAAGCCATTTATAAACGCACCCCTTTTGTTGATGTGATTTTTGGCCCACAAACGCTTCACCGTTTACCTGAAATGATCGATGCTTCGAAACAGGGTAAAAAAGGCGTCATTGATATTAGCTTCCCAGAAGTTGAAAAGTTTGATCACCTTCCAGCTCCAGGTGTTGATGGTCCGTCATCTTTTGTATCCATCATGGAAGGTTGCAGTAAATACTGTACATTCTGTGTTGTGCCATACACACGAGGCGAAGAAGTTAGTCGCCCTGTGGATGATGTGATTGCTGAAATCGTACATCTAGCCTCTCAAGGCGTGCGTGAAGTAAACCTCTTAGGTCAAAACGTCAATGCATTTCAAGGAGAAACCAATGATGGCGACATCATGGACCTCGCAGAATTAATTACCATGATCGCTGCGATCGATGGCATCGATAGAATTCGCTTTACAACGTCACACCCCGTTGAATTCACCGATTCATTAATAGACGTATATGCTGATGTACCTGAACTTGTAAGTCATTTACACCTACCTGTACAAAGTGGCTCGGACCGTATTCTTGCAGCAATGAAGCGCGGGCACATGGCTTTAGAATATAAATCTAAAATCAGACGTCTTCAAAAAATTCGACCGGATATAAGCATATCTTCTGACTTTATCATTGGCTTTCCTGGCGAAACTGAGAAAGACTTTGAAGACACAATGAAGCTAATCAATGACATTGGTTTTGATCATTCATTTAGCTTCATCTACAGTGCTCGTCCAGGCACACCCGCTTCGGATATGATGGACGACACGAGTGAAGAAGTTAAAAAGCAGCGCTTAGCAATTCTACAGCAACGTATCGCACAGCATTCTTTAGACATAAGTCGCAAGATGGTGGGCAGCACTCAACGAATTTTAGTCACTGGTTTTTCCAAGAAGGATCCAGGAGAGCTACAAGGTAGAACCGAGAATAATCGGGTAGTTAACTTTCGAGCAAATCAAAATCGCACCGACAGCGCTCTGATTGGCCGTTTTATTGATATCAATATTACAACTGCATTTCCAAACTCATTACGCGGTGACAGAATTGATGACCAAGACTACTAGCACTGCCACGAACACCATAAAAGAGATACGACTAGAGCCGTTTGATAATAAACGTTTAGCGCTTTTGTGTGGTCAGTTCGATGAAAACATCAAACATATTGAAACCCGCATCGGGGTCAGAATTAGTTATCGCGGCAATACCTTTAAGATAAGCTCACCTAAAGCCCCTTCTTGCCAATCTACTGTTGAAATATTGCGTCACTTATACCGTGAAACAGAAGCTAACGGCGTAATTAGCCTAGAAATAGTACATCTATTTATTCAGGAATTCGGCATTGAGTCTTCTGAAGGCGATTTTCCCGCCAACACCAAGCTGATAAAAACGCCTCGCACCTCGGTTAAACCTCGAGGCGGCAACCAGATTAACTATGTCGACGGTATTCACAAGCATGATATAAATTTTGGCATTGGCCCCGCAGGCACTGGTAAAACTTACCTTGCTGTCGCTTGCGCTGTTGAGGCTTTAACCAATGAAGAAGTTAAACGAATACTTCTTGTTCGTCCTGCTGTTGAAGCGGGTGAGAAACTTGGGTTTTTACCCGGTGATTTAGCACAAAAGGTCGATCCATACTTACGTCCCCTTTACGATGCGCTCTATGAAATGATTGGTTTTGAGCAAGTCGCACGCTTAATTGAAAAAAGTGTAATTGAAATAGCACCTCTGGCGTTCATGCGAGGCCGAACCTTGAATAATGCTTTTATTATTCTCGATGAAAGCCAAAATACCACCCCAGAACAAATGAAAATGTTTTTAACCCGTATCGGTTTTGGGTCGACGGCCGTCATAACCGGCGATTTAACTCAAACAGACTTACCGAAAGGTTCTAAATCAGGTTTAGCACAAGCACTTCATATTCTAAATGATGTCAAAGGGATTGGAAGCACCACCTTCATTGCCTCAGACGTTGTAAGACACCCTATTGTTCAACGTATTGTAGAAGCCTATAACCACTATGACAGCAGCCATCATTGATTTACAAATTGCGAGCGAACACCCTCGCAGCCCTAGCCCCTCTCAATTTAAACAGTGGGTTGAATCAGCACTACAAAATACAATTAAAGACGAAGAGCAAGAGCTTACTATTCGAATTGTTGATGAAAAAGAGAGTCAATCATTAAACAAACAATATCGAGATAAAGACAAGCCAACAAATGTATTATCTTTTCCTTTTGAAGCGCCCCCCCAAATCGATCTGAATTTACTCGGTGATTTGGTCATTTGTGCGCCTATTGTCTCAAATGAGGCAATAGAGCAAAAGAAATCAGAGATTTCACACTGGGCTCACATGGTTGTTCATGGTACCTTGCACCTACAAGGTTACGATCATTTTGAAAATGATGAAGCCGAAGCAATGGAAGCATTGGAAATTGAGATATTAACAACTCTTGGCTTTCCAAATCCGTATTTGATTGAGGAAAAAGATAACTAATCTATGAGTGACGATAAGTCGAGCAATACTACGACCAAAGCCCCTAGAAAAATAATGTGGTTTTCAAGAATATCTAAAAAATTATCAAACGAACCAGAGTCGTTGAAAGATATCATGGAAATTCTCCGCGACGCTGAAATACGTAATGTAATTGATGCCGACTCCCTCAGCATTATCGAAGGCGCAACTCAAGTCACCGATATGCAGGTGCGTGAGGTAATGATTCCTCGCCCACAAATGATTACCGTCAAGGCCAATCAAGAACCCGACGAATATATTGAAAATATAATTCAATCAGCGCACTCAAGGTTTCCTGTCATCGGAGAGTCTTCTGATGACATTACTGGCATTTTGCTCGCTAAAGACCTTCTCCCGCTTGCTTTAAAAGGCAACTTAAAAAAAGGCGATGTTTCAGAACTCCTTCGTCCAGCAACTATCATTCCTGAAAGTAAGCGTCTTAATCAACTCCTGAAAGAGTTTAAACAAACGCGTAATCATATGGCAATTGTGGTCGATGAGTATGGTGGAATATCGGGGTTGGTTACCATTGAAGACATCCTTGAACAGATTGTGGGTGAAATCGATGATGAACATGACATCGATGATGAAGCCATGATCAAGCAACTATCAAATGGCGAATTTAACGTTAAAGCACTCACACCCATTGAAGAATTTAATGAGTATTTTAAAGTGACCTTACCCGAACATGAATTCGACACAATTGGTGGTTTAGTTTTAAAACAATTTGGCAGACTTCCACGCCGCGGCGATACTACTAAGCTCTACGAGTTTAAAGTAACGGTATTAAATGCTGATAATCGATCAATTCGCCTGCTAAAAATCGAAAAAGACTAAGAATTTATGCCAAGCTTTAAAGCTGGATTGCCGGCAAAACTTATCACTCCATTCTGCCTAATGATTGCTGGCGCAATGCAAACACTCGCATTAGCCCCCTTTGACTACTGGATATTAGGTCCATTATCTATCACTTTAATCTTGGTCGTAACACAAGCTCTTAGCAATAATACCATCCAATCTAGCCATTCAAATGCATTAAGCAAAGACAGCAATCGAGGTTTTTTGTATGGCATATTTTTTGGCTTGGGTTTGTTTGGCTCAGGGGCCTCTTGGATTTACGTCAGCATTCACACTTACGGCTCCGCAAGCCCCGTACTAGCAGCAGCATTAACAATTGTATTTGTTATTTTTTTATCTATGCAATCTGCTTTAGTCTTTTGGCTGCATTTCAAGCTAATCACTAAAAACTACCTTACAAACGCTTTGCTATTTTTATGTTTGTGGGTGCTCGGCGATGAATTCAGAACAGAATTTTTAACAGGTTTCCCATGGTTATTTATCGGTTACAGCCACCTTGAAAGCCCCCTTGCTGGTTGGGTTCCTATTTTAGGTGTATATGGTTTAACCTTGTTAACCGTTGCAACCGGTATAAGCATCGCATTATTTTTAACAAAACCCTCAAAAAAATTGAAATATAGCTGTGCTTTATTTATTGCATTAATTTGGCTAGCAGGCCCTGCACTTAATCTAATCGAATGGTCACAAAAAAAAGATAAAGAACTTAGTGTTGCGCTCGTCCAACTCAACATCCCCCAAGAGTTAAAATGGTTACCTGCCCAACGTAAAAAAACACTTAAGTTATTAGAAAAATTAACACGACAGTATTGGCACAATGATTTAATCGTCTGGCCAGAAACAGCTATCCCATTGCTTTATAATCAGGCAGAGCCTTTTCTCAATAAGATGTCAGCCCTAGCCAGCAGCCGCGACAGCAATATTATTAGTGGCATCCCTTATCGTGGCCCGCATGCTGACACCGGCCAAACGGTTGTTCACAATAGCATCACAAGTATAGGCGCCGGCAGTGGACTCTACCATAAACAAAAGCTTGTTCCCTTTGGTGAATATGTCCCCCTACAGGATATCTTAAGAGGCTTGATCGCTTTCTTTGACCTACCTATGTCTGATTTTAGAAAAGGTTCGAAAGACCAAGCTCTTTTAAAGTCCCAAGACTATGAAGTCGCACCCTTTATTTGCTATGAAGTAGTG
>Ga0209290_1000342_pt1 | contig 37701 bp, 30 predicted proteins | sample EN1Hudsemesocosm_2_FD_184632 | JGI IMG/M metagenome (GOLD analysis project Ga0209290, IMG submission 184632) | Methane-oxidizing microbial communities from mesocosms in the Hudson Canyon - EN10B Hudson Canyon (SPAdes) (version 2) | ecosystem: Environmental > Aquatic > Marine > Cold seeps... | reverse complement strand
CCACCGGCCACGGTGTTAGCAGCATCGCTTAAACCGCCTGCCACAGTATTAGCAGCATCTTCAACTCCGTCACCCACGGTATCCACCACATCACTCACAGCATGACCCACATCTTCTGCTGCGTTACCAATATCTTTTACAACACTGTTAAACCAACCCATCGTTTATTCCTTGTTATTAAGTGTGTTTTTGAGCTAAGGGGCGACATTGATGCATCTTGCCCCGGTGGCAAATGCCCTTGCCAACACCGCTAGATATAGCAGTTAGTTCATAAGGCTGTAAAACCTTGGTAGCCATATGCTTCCTTATCTAGGACTTTTGGGGCAGTCGGGGCGTTTGCGCAAGCCCAGGCGTGCTTTTCCCCGGTTTCATTGTAGGGGATCAAAGCGTTATGACTGGTACTTCAATAAGGTTTCTTAGCTTGTTTTGAATGCCAGAAAAGGGTTCCTGGACTATAGTTATTGGTTATCAAATGCTCAAAAGTGGTGGGAATATGCGCTACTCGTTAAAGGTTGCTGCAATATGTGCCTGTGTTATTACCTTGCTGGCTTGCTCAAAGCCAGATACCTCAACATTACGCATAGGTACTAATGTGTGGCCTGGCTATGAGCCATTATACCTGGCTCAAAATATGGGGCTAACCGAGCCAGGAAATATCCGGTTAATTGAGTTTTCCTCGGCTTCCCAGACCATGCAGGCTTTTCGTAATAATATTATTGATGGGGCAGCACTAACCTTAGATGAAGTATTTTTATTATTGGCAAGTGGGGAGAGGCTTACCCTATTGCTTGTAATGGACGTGTCCCATGGAGGCGATGCCATTGTTGCCCAAAAAAGTATAAACGGTATGAACAGTATGGCGGGCAAGACTTTTGGCGTTGAAAATAATGCTTTAGGAGCCTACGTGTTAAGACGAGCCTTTGATTTGTCAAAGCTGGATCTATCTTCTGTCAAAGTAACCTCACTGGCCATTAACGAGCAGCTAAATGCATTTAAATCAAAGGATGTTGATGCGGTAGTGACTTTTGAACCGGTTTTAAGTGAGCTAGTGAATGCTGGTGGGAAGGTCATATTTAATAGTCGTCAAATTCCGAATGAAATTATTGATGTTCTTGTGATTAGGTCAAGTTACTTTGAAAACAATTCAGCTCAGTTGAGTTATTTGAAGGATATTTGGTATCAAGCATTGCAAAAAATAGATAAGCAACCTCAACGCACTGCCAAAGTTTTAGGGAAACGGTTACGCTTAAATATTAAAGATACCTTGAAATCCTATTCGGGTTTAAATCTGGTATCTAAAAGCGAAAATAATGCTTGGTTATTTGGCGATACCCCCAAAATTATTGACCTATCTAAAGTGTTGATGAGGGTGATGTTAGATCGAAAGCTACTGGAGAAACCAGTGGATTACCCATCTTTAATTCCTAGTGAATAACATATGTCGTTTTTTCAAAGTTATAGACTCTCAATATTAAAAAAGCTATTTATTTTGTTAGTACTTTTGGGTGTGTCACAAAGCTATTTGTTGTTTTCCATATCCCACGAGCAAATGAAAGAAAATCTTATATCAAGTAAAAAAATGGAAATGAAGTCGCATTTGATTTCAGTTCAGGAAGCGGTTGTGTATGCCTACAATAATCGGGACTCTGTTAGAATTGAGAGTATTATTTCTTCTTTACATGGTGATATAACTTTGGATCTGGCTTTATTTGTTGATGAGAACGGCATGGTGCAAGCATCTACTAAGAGAAGCATGGTTGGTAGTCAAACCAATGAAGTTCTATCAAAAAACGAGGTTTTAATCGTCCTGGAAAAGAGCGGAAGTGCTAAGTCAAAATTAATGAATGTTGTCTGGAGCAATGATGACTTGTTGACGGTGCATGCTATTTCTCCGGTTGTTTACAATAAAATCAGTCACTTTTCACTGCGTACCGAATCCATAGGTATGGTTTATATGAGAGTGAATTTAACTGAGAAATATGCCGCCAGCTACAAAACGCTCATGGAGCTGTTTGTTTTAGAGTTTGTGTTGGTGTTAGCTTTTAGTGTACTGCTCACGTTTTATTTTTACTCGTTAGTAATTAAACGCCTTAATGTGGTGAATCGTGCAGCAGGTGAAGTGTCAAGGATGGATAAGGAGGTAGAAATTCTAGTAACGGGCAATGACGAAATAAGTGACCTGTTTTTAGAGTTTAACTCTATGTCAAAAACACTCTTTCAGCAAAATAGATCCATCTATGAGCAGGAAAAAAAGTTGCTACGAGCCCAGCAAATTTCTCATTTGGGGAGTTGGGAATACGGTGTGGATAATGAGATGTTCTATTGCAGTGCAGAGGCCTGTCGTTTGTTATGGGGTGGGGCGAAAAGTGAAAGTATTAGCGCGAAAGATTACTTATTGCACTTTCATGAGGAAAGCATCGGAGAGTTAGAGCAAGCGTTTAATAATATGATTGCAGGCGGTGTGGAAGGTTTTGAGATGGAGAATAAACTGAAAAACGCCAATAAAGCAGAGGATCGCTATGTTTTTCACAAATGTGTGTGTGAACGAACACCTCAGGGGGGATTGCTTCGTTGCTACGGGTTTTTACTGGATATTAGTGACCGTAAAAAGTCTGAGCATGAAATGCGAGCCAACTCCAGAAAGTTTGTTCGATGGAAGGAATCAAACTTTATTGGCATTATTCAATCATCAGGTGATGGCCGAATATTGGATGCCAATAAGGCCATGCTAGAAATGGTGGGGTATGAAAAAGAAGATATTGAATCGGGCATTCTAAACTGGAAAGCAATAACGCCACCTGAGTTCATTCACTTGGACAATAAGGCCATTGAGGAGGCCGCCGAAAATGGTTATTGGGCGCCCTTTGAGAAGGAATATATACATAAAGATGGCCACAGAGTCGCGGTCGTTTTGGGTGGGGCTTTATTTGAAACTTCACCGGCAGAGTACATAGTGTTTGTACTAGATATTAGCCGCCAAAAGAAAAGTGAAGAAACGCTGGCTGGGATTCTGGAAGATGTACAGACTAAACATGAAAGCCTCAAGCAGGTTAATGCTGCGTATCAGCGTTCAGAGAAAGAACAAAAAGACATACTTAATTTCTTCTCAAGTTCAATCATACTTATCAATCAAGAAGGGGTGGTGACCTATGTAAATAGGGCGACGGAGCATTTATTTGAATATTCTTTGAATGAAATGCTAGGGAAAGATGTCGCGTGTTTTATGCCCGCCCCATATCAGTCTAATCACAAAAAATATCTGGATCATTACCTTGAAACAGGTGAGAAACGTATTATAGGTGTAGATCGAGAAGTGGAGGCGTTAACCAAAAATGGAGAAATAGTTCCCATTCGTCTATCCGTGACGGAGTTGCCTATAGAAGTAAATGGCGAGCGACGGTTTATTGGTATGTGTATCGATTTAAGGGCAGAAATTCAACAGCAAGAAGAAAAGAGAAGAAATCAAAAGCTAGTGGGGTTAGGGAATCTAGCCGGGGGAGTTGCCCATGATTTTAATAATCTATTGGCGATTATTAATGGCTATGCAGAGCTTTTGATTACAGAGGAGACTTTGTCTAGCACTCATCGAGAGTCAGTAAATGAAATACTGATTGCCGGTGAGCGTGGGGCCACCCTTACCAAACGATTACTTGGTTTTTCAAAAGGGAAAATGGCAGCCCCCGTAGTGGTAAATATTAGTCAATTAATTAGAGGTGACCTTACTCATATCCAAAATGTGCTATCAAGCAATATAGTTTTGAACGTAGATCTTCAAGAGAAACTTTGGAACTGCTTACTCGACCCATCCGACTTGCTAGACGCGGTGTTAAATGTAGCCATTAATGCAAGATACGCCATGGCCAGTGCCGGTGAGTTTAGTATTACCTGTATCAATGAAACTCTTCATAAAAAGGAAGCATTGTCTCTTAATATGGATGATGGGGAGTACATTAAATTATGTCTGAAGGATAGCGGGCAAGGGATGGATGTGGAAACCTTAGAGCAGATATTTGATCCTTTTTTCTCCACAAAAGGGGAGGCAGGTACGGGTTTAGGGCTTAGCCAGGTATATGGTTTTGTGCAAAGAATGAAGGGGCATATTAAGGTCGAATCGGTATTGGGAAGGGGAAGTTGTTTCAATTTATATTTTCCCCGTTATGAAGGAGTCGGGTCCCCACAAGAAATCTCAAACTCGGTGAGTCCGATGGCCCCTGTCCAGACTCATTTCAGTATTTTAGTGGTGGATGATGAGAGGGCATTGCAACAACTGGCTAATAGTTGGCTGGAGCAGGCTGGGTATAGAATGTTCAGTGCTAGCAGTGGCGAACAAGCATTATTAATTTTGCGAGAAAACCCGATTGATCTGGTTTTGAGCGATGTAATTATGGGGGGGATGAATGGTTATGCGTTGTATAGTTATGTACATGAACATTACCCGAAATGTAAGTTCTTATTGATGAGTGGCTTTGATGATGAAATCAAAACAGACGGTGCAGAAAAAAGCCTACAAAATAATTTGTTACATAAACCGTATAGTCGTAGCGAATTATTAAAAAAAGTACAACTTACCCTGGGCTAAGCCGAATTTAAATTTTGTGTAATTAAGGCCCTTTCCATACCACACGGTTACGTCCTTGCTCTTTCCCTTGGTAAAGCAGGCTATCGGCCCGAGCCAGGCATTGATCAAAAGACTCTTCCTGGTTAATTTCTGCCACCCCGACCGTAGCGGTAAATTTAACGCTTAAATCACCCTGTTTAATTATTAAGGCCTCAATGAGCGTTCTTATTTTCTCGGCGGCCACAATGGCGTCCTGCAATGTTGTATTTGGCAATAAGATAACAAATTCCTCGCCTCCCCAGCGCCCGGCACAATCACTGGCTCTAATGGCCGAGGTAATGGCAGTACTGCATTCCACCAGCACTGTGTCGCCCATTTCATGCCCGTACTGATCGTTGACGCCCTTAAAGTGATCCAGGTCAATCAGCAAAATGCTGTAGGCGGTGGCGTAGCGCTCAAACTGACTTTGCTCTTGTTCAATGAGTGGCAGCAACCCATGGCGATTAAGAATACCAGTGAGCGCATCAGATGAGGCCATGTGCTCCAGTTGAGAATAGGCGTGCTCGAGTTCCCGAGTACGATCACTGACTTTTTGCTCAAGTTCACTGCTCAGTATTTCGGCTACGTGCAGCGTACGAGTAAAACGCCGGTTACCCACATACACTTGGGTGAGCACAAATATGATGAGTCCAAAATTGGCCATATAACCCAGTGGTGAAAGCTCATTGGCATATAACACATCATTAATGGCGGTTAACGCCAATATAAACAAACCAAAAATGGTTAACCCGGCCGAGGCCTTGCTCAGTAGCCAGGCTTTTATTGCTAACCCAATCAGAAACAAAAGCACCAGCAGCCCAAAAATTTCAAACAGTACGTGGCAATGGGACATGAAATCAATGGGAAGTACAAAAAGGGCAAGGCAATAAACGGCACAAAAATACAGAATAAAAGTGATGGAAAACTTGGATGCAACGCCGGTGAAACTCAAATTCATAATTTGTGTGATGGCAAGGGTAGATACATAAACCGTTAGGTACTGTATTTTCACAATCGCAAGAAAAGTGAGCTGGGGTAGCAGACTTAAAATAATAATATCATCAATGGCAAGTTCTCTAATGCCATTAGTTACACACAGTAATGCAAAATAGAAAGGTAAGGGTTCTCGTCGACGCAGCAAATAAAGAAAGATACTAGAGATGGCCACCGCCAATAAAAAGCCACTGGAAAAGGCGGCGCCCATGTGTTTGTTGGTTTGATCTTTGTTGATCGAAGAGGGTAGTCCCAGGGAAATGGAGAACCATAATCCCCCCCAGCGATAACTAAAGTTGGCCATTTGTAGGGTGAGATCAAATTGGTTTGATTTAGGTTTGAACACCAATACTTGGGGGCGGAATAGGGGGCTGCTTAACTCTTTTGATATTGCCGCCTGGCCCACCTCTGTGATCAGCTCACCATCAACATAGAGTCGGTAAGAGGTGCCCGCTGAGGGGAGTTTTAGTGACAATATGTCGGGAGGTTCAGCCATTGTTACCCGTAAATGATAGGTGCCATAGCCATTGCCTTGCACACCGTCGGTGCTGACCCTGTCACCCCAAGAAGAGGGTACTTCCATTGTCATGGGGTCATGCCCGCTTGGTGCATTAATTTCCTGTAATGATAAAAACTGATGGGGGTAAAAATGCCATTCACCGTCCAGCGGGATAGTCTGACCACTTTCAAGCAGATGCTCCAGCTGCAGTACGCCATTTTGCGCTCTGGGCAGAGTCGAGCGAAAATCGATGTTCAAAAATGCCAACAGCATCATGAGCATAATCAGGAGCAAAAATGTCGCCAATGCTAAAGGGACAAAGCGGCGCAGTAACGAGTTAACCACTAGGGTCGACCACCACCAACATTGCGATCTCCTCTCATAAGATTGATTTGGTCAGTCACTTATCAATATAGCACAGGGCATTTCCGGAAGGTTTGGAGTAGATAGGCCATGGTGGTGGGTTGATGTTCTTTCCTCGGGTTAATCAATTACCCATGAGCCTATGCAATAGTAACTTTAAAAATGAAAGTTACTATGCTAATTTAAGCTCGCTATCGTAAAGTATGCGCAGTGTCTGCGTAAAAGGAGGCAGCATGGACTCAAGCATTAGCCACAGATCCACCTGTCCACTGGCCAGTGCTTTGGATATGTTTGGTGATAAGTGGACCCTGCTGGTGGTGCGCGATTTACTCTTGCACGGGCAGCGCACCTATAAAGAGTTACAGCAATCGTGGGAGAAGATGCCTACCAATATTTTGGCCCAACGCCTTAAAAAATTGGAAGCCATTGGCATTATAGCCAAACAGCCCTACCAGCAAAGACCGCTTCGCAATCATTATTCCCTCACAAAAAAGGGCATGGCGCTAACACCGGCCCTTAAAGCCATTGCGTTGTGGGGGCAAGAGTATATTGAATCAACTAGTAACATTAAGGCGCCATAACCCAAGTAAATCTTTAAGCGCATTTAATCTTGGTTCACATGCAGGCACTGATAAGGAAAAGAGAGCACCATGAACATCGACAACAATAAAAACACAATGCCGACCCCTTCCTGGCAAGTCAGCGCATTCTATATGTCCTCCATGATGGCCTATATCGTTAATACCATGTTTTCTTATTCACTGGTTATTTACACGCGCCATATCACTGAGTCTGACAGTTTAACTGGCCTGGTATTTTTAATGCTGTTTGGGCCTTTTGCCATTTTTAGTTTGGTAGGGGGTATTACCGCCGATCGCTATTCCCGTAAGGGCATTATTTTAATAGCCTCAGCAATGGCTGCTGTATTTGTTGGCATTATGGCGCTGGTTATCGATAGGGGTTTTGTGACCCCCAGTAATTTTTGGCTGCTGGGTGTTTTTGCGGTGGGCTTTGGCATCATTGTGCCCTTTATGGCCACCGCGCGTATTGCCATGGTGGGCAATATTTTAACGCCGCAGCGTTTGGGGTCGGGCACTATTATCATGAGCATTATGGCGGTGGTAGGGTACGGATTGGGGCCACTGGTGGCGGGTTTAATTAAAGACAGTTTCAGCTGGTCCTGGTTGTTTGGTTTTAATGCGTTGGGTTGGGTGATCTCTGGCTTGGGATTTTTGCTGGTGACCAGAATGCATCCGCAACAAAAATCTGTTGAAGCCTCTCACTTTGACGATTTTAAAGAAGGGCTCAGTTATATCTATAACCATAAATTACTGCTGCAAATATGCGTATTTATGATGGTAATGGCCACCTTTGTGCTTGGGCCTTATCAAACTGTAATGCCCGAATTTTTAAAGCAAACGTTTGAGTTGGGTGAAAAACAACGGGGTGCCTTCATGGCGATATTTGGTGCTGGGCTGCTATTGGGTGGCATAGGGTCCACCGGGTTGCGTACCCATGCCAAACGAGGGCTGATCTTAATTGTTTGTACCTTGTTTGTGGGTGCCACACTTGCCCTGGTATCGGTAAGTTCAGCTTATTACCCTTCCATGACTTTTCTGTTTGTCAGTGGTTGCCTGGGTGGAGTATGTAATGGTTTGGTGTCGGCGATTATGCAAGAAGAGTCACCAGACCGCGTGCGTGGACGCGTCATGAGTATGTACACATTTATTATTATTGGTGTGCCGGCCATGGGGGGGTTGTTGTTTAGTGTCTTGGCCGAAGTGACGTCACTGTCGCAGAGCATTATCTATGCTGGTGTATCTGGCGTGATATTTTCAATGGTGTTTGGCAAAATGTCCAAGCAGTTAAGGGTTAGCACTCTACCGCAAATGCCTTCATCAATTGCTAGCGACGCTATACGCTCATAATTTTGTCGATAAACCATTGTTGGGCGCGACCGCTATTTACGTTGCGCCAGGCACAATACTGATGGGTAATGGGTGCATCTTTTTCAATATTTAAAGCCACCAATTCGCCAGAGGTTAGGTAATGTTGGATTTTATGCCTGGGTAAAAACCCCACCCCCACCCCTTGTAACTGAGCCAATATTTTTTGCTCCATGCTTGCCACTCTTAACATGGGTCTTTGGCCAAGACTTCTATGGTCGCGAATCGGGGATTGTTTGGCAGAATCCCGTATCACCACCGCCATATAGGGAGCGATGTCATCTTCTGTTAGCGGCTGGGGCTGTTTAGTTAGGGGGTGTCCTTTGGCCACTACAAATAGCCATTGAGCGGTTAAGACTTTTTCAAATGTAATGCCTTGAATAGGACTCACCGGGGGTGGCCCGCCCAGAGTAATATGCGCCCGCTGTTCGATAATGGCTTCTAACGTGCCGCCCATGACCTCTTCGCTTATATTTATCTGCACGCCGGTATCTAGCCTATGAAACTCTTCTATGAGTGGGTAAAGGCGTGTCATATCCCATACGGTGTCGACGGCAATATTAAGTTCCGACTCCCAACCACTGTGTACCTGGTGAGCCGATGCCACCACTTCTTGAGCAGCCACTAACAGTTGCCGGCCTTGTTCTAACAAAACCTGGCCTGCTGGGGTGAGTTGGGAGCGGCGTCCCACCCGTTTAAAAATGGCAAACCCCAGCTCTTCCTCCAGCTTTTGCACTGTGTAGGTCACGGTGGAGGGCACTCTAAACAGGGCCTGAGCGGCGCCAGCAAAGCTTCCTTTGCGTTCGATGGCATCCAATACGGTTAAAGCGTCCAGGGTTAGCTTCACGGTGATGTGCTCTTTTAATTTGTATGTTCAGTAAAATCGAACAAATTAGTCAATATTACTCGATTTTATTAAATTTAGACTTAATTACAATGGCTTTATCAGTTTGGAACTATAAAACATTTCAAACAAATCTCTAATTGAAGTGCCATTACAAATAAGGATATGACCATGAAAACTCTAAGCCGAGACACACTACCTAGAGGCGGTTTTGCAGGCATTAAGGAAACTCGTCTCATTAAAGACGTTAAAATAGGTGGCAAGAGCGATACCTGGGATGGCATTGGCAGTTTTGTTTATTTGGCCGATGCCCGCTACCTGCCTTTTGGTGAGTCGGGAATGCACCCACACCATGAGGTGGATGTAATTACCATTATGTTGGAAGGGCGTCTCACCCACGAAGGCTCCATGGAACATGGGCAGTCCATGGTGGCCAATCAGGCGCAAGTGCAGCGGGCCGGTGGCGAAGGTTTTGGCCACAACGAAATAAACCCGCAGCAGCATCGTACTCGTTTGCTGCAATTGTGGGCATTACCGGAATCTGCGGGTAGCCAGGCAGGCTATAAAATTTATGATACCAACAACGGCGAGTTGCATCGCATTTATGGCGGCGGCAAAAATCAAAGTGCGACCTTTGATAGCCACACCACCATTGATACTGGGTTGGTGGCTAAGGATTATGTGGTGAATAGAGAAGGGGAGCATCTTGTATATGTGGTGAATGGCGAAGCCATGCTTAACGGTCAAATGGTGCAGGACGGAGATTTAATTAGAGCGCAAGAAATAGACCTTAAGGTAATCAGTGAAACCGCGCATCTTACATTGATTGGTATGGCATAAATGCAATCAAGACGCCCCTGCTTAGGGGGCGCTTTATTAGATTAATTTAGGAGTGGTGTTTTAGCGTTAACCGGTGACAAACTGTGGGGCAAAACCCATGCTCCACACAATGACGGTGCCCACTCGGGTAACCACTAAATAGACCAGGGCCACGGTTAAAATGGCGCCGCTAAAGGGAATGGCCCGCTCTTTTTCTATTCCCAGCACAATGGGCAAACCATCGTACATGAGATAACCGGTATAACCGGCAGCAGCTAAAAATACCAAGGTATTCACGATGGGTTCAGGATAGAGTAATACAAATCCAGCTAAAAATAATGGTGTGCAAGAATAGGCGGTGAGGGCGATGCCATAGGCAAAATAATTATCGTGATGGCTGCCATAATTTTTGCTCATCCAGTCGATGGCCCAGCCCAGGCTAAAGACGCCCACCAACATGGCAATGTACGTGAGAACCACCAAGGGCAATGCACTTTCCGGGGTAAGTTTAGTTAGTGGACCACTGCCCACCTGCCAGCCAATTTGGGTGGTGGCTATGTACGCACAGATGGGGCTGATAAGCGCCAATATTCCCACGTAAGCGCCATATACCAAGAGCGGGCTTTTATGCTCTTTTTTTATATGACTCCACTCTTCATCTGGGTGGGTGAACATTCCAAGTACATGACTTAATAGCATATTCCGGCCTCTGGCTAGGGAAGGAGTTAGGCGTGTGAACCATTTAGAATAGAACAGCGCCCTACCTTATATATAGTTCAAAATCACTCTGGCAGCGAACTGAGTATCTATGATCAGCAACAATGTTGCGGTCAGTAGGATTGACTGTCCTGTTTAAAATGCTTGACGTGTGAATTATTCACACTACCATTCCGTGCAAGTATACCTCCTAATAAATGATGCAACCGTACTGGAGTTCGGTTTGTGTTTCACAAGGTGCAAGGATGATGACCATATTTCGCTTTTCAATATTTACCATGGTGTTGGCGTTGAATGCAGCCTTTGCGTTGGCGGCAGAAAGAATCGACTACGATGTTGATGACGACGGCTTGATCGAAATTGAGGATCTGCAAGACCTTAACGAGATTGACAATAACATCACCATTACCGGTGTGGGCGACTATCCCTTTAGGGAATTGCGTGGCGATACTCTGTATGGCGCAAGTGACGGCTGCCCTCAGGATGGTTGTAATGGTTACGAACTGGTTAAGGATTTAGACTTCGATACCAATGGCAATGGAGAGCTGGACTCAGAGGACGCTTACTGGAATGAAGGCAAGGGCTGGGACCCCATTGGCGGCTTCTATGTAAAGTTTGTGGCCGAATTTAATGGCAATGGTCATACCCTGCATAACCTGGCCATGAATCGCCCTGGTGAACCCTGGTTAGGGTTATTTTCGTATAGCGAGCAGGCCCATATTCATGATTTTTCCCTTACTGCCAATCTAGTCACAGGTGCTGAGAGTGGTGGGGTTATTGGTTTTAGCTGGAAAACCACCTTTGAAAATCTGTATTTGGATGTAGTGATAACAGGGGAGAGCGTTGAAGGGGACTGTAACGCAAAATGTGACCCCATCCAAATTGGCGGCATAGTCGGCGTTGCCGAGGAAAGTGACTTTAACAACATAGTGCTCAAGTCGAACATTACCGGATTGAACTGGCTAGGGGGCGTGGTTGGATTGGCGTATGGTTCTGCCAATAGCCAGTTCAATGAAATTGCCGTTCAGGCCACCATTTCCGGTCGGAATCATATTGGTGCGTTAGCAGGCGACCTGAATAGCTATCAGGTTAAATCGGTGGTGGCAGTGGCCCATTTGAATGGTCACCAAAATGTGGGCGCCTTAATAGGGGAGGCCGAGCATACAGCCGTGAGTAACGTGCTGGTGTCGGGGGCACTGAATGAGCAAATTGGCTTGAGCGAATATTCTAATGCTGGCGGTTTTATAGGTGGGGCAGTAAATGGCAGTTTAGAGAATGTTATTAGCTTAATACGTATGCCCGCCGATCCGGATGAAGACCATAACACGGGCGCACTTATGGCCTATGCCAGTGGGCTGACCATAGATCAGGTTTATTGGGCACAAGACTTGGCTCAGGGAACCAGGGCCCATGGGAATAGTTCCCAATATAGTACCGGTCGAGGTTTTGACTTACTGGATATTCAATGTGCCACCCCCGCAGTGAACTGCAATGGATTGGAATTGACAGGGTTTGATGAACCGGTAAATAATCAGGGGCAAGCATTGTGGGACTTTGGCAGTAATGAACAAGCCCCCGTAATGGTATTGGCGGCTGGTACTTTTGGGGATACAGATGGAGACGGTGAAATGGATGGCTGGCCCGCGATTGATGCACCTATTATCCCAGACCCAAGAGGGAGCCGTGCACAAAACAATGACAATGATTCACCGCTGGGTTTAGGGGGAGTTTTTTATCTGTGTTGGTTACTGGTCCCCTTGTTGCTGCGCAGGCGTTAATTTCTTATTTTATTTTTCTAAAAATACTCTGAGGCCATGGCATTCAGCATGGCCTCACTCTCTATCCTTCGCCAGACAGTTTGCTACTAAGCTCGGCTATTTGAAACTCAGTGCTTTGTTGCTCACTAAATACCAGCACATGTTTAAATGGAATGTCTTTGGTAACTTGCCTTACAAAGTACTCTTGAACGGTATTAAAGGTTTCAAACCCTATGACCTGGCAACCATGGGCCTGACTCCAGAGAAGCTGACTCCTTATACGCTTGATCACTTCCGGGCCGCATATTTCAAATTCTTTATACTGGTTCAGTAACGCCCATTTTTTAGAATCAAAGCTTCTAACTTTTTCTGCAAAAATCTCTTCATAATGCATCACGCCATCCAGGTTAAAGGCACCCATAGGGCGGCAGATTAACACCCCGTTTTGAGTGGTTAATTCAATCTTACCATGTTGTTTGGGATGGGAATTATGAATCATGAGCGGTGCCTTCAATATGCTGGCGTAGCAGCCTGTCACTCATTAATATAGCTCGCTATAACGCCATTTCCCAGTGTCCGGCTCCATGGCCTGATGTCCCTCCCGTTTTGGGTCTTGCTCTTAGTGTCCTTTGGGCTCTTCCAGGGGCGTGCCAAAGGCTGACCTAAAAAACAGTTTAAAGCCGGTCACGGTTTTAAACCCCAGTTGCTGAGCACTATGTTCAACGCCGCCCATATTCTGAAACAGGTAAATTTTAGCTAACTCCATACGGGCATGTGTTAATAGTTCTGAATAAGAGCTGCCGGTTTTATGCAGACGTTTTTGCAGGGCTCTGACGCTAATATTAAATTGCTCAGCATGACTTTGGCTGTTAAGTGACTGGGGGTGGTGCTGCATCATTGAGTTGGTGATATGGAAATGGGTGTGTTTGACACCGTTATTTTGTTGAGCGTATTCCATGGCCCGTTTTAAATAAATACTATGCAACAGTGTATTACTGGTGATTAGTGGGCTGTGACGGTTGTTTACCTTGAAACGGATAACACTTAGCGGGGAATTAAATGACACATTACAGTCAAAGACCGGGTGATATTCTTGCGCATAAGGGGGAGCGTCATAATCTAAACTGATGCTGAATGGGGTGTAGGGTCGATCAAAAAAATCCTGGCAAAGATTTTTAATATAAACAAACAAAGATTCCACATAAAATCGTCGTTGGTGCTGCGACAGCGTCTTACCATAGGGGAAGGTTACACCAATGGAGACAATGCCTTCTTGATGGGTAACAAAGGGATAGAAGGGGGTTTTTTGCCATTGTGCCAGGGTAGGGATTAATTTAAGGCAGGCGCTCACATCCTTTGCCGTTACCAATAACCGCGACAAGTCGCATAGCTTAGTGGCGGTGAGTGCTAGGCCAAATTTTAGTCCAAGATTTGAGTCCGGGCTGGACTTAAAAACTGCCTCAATGATTTTCCCGTCAGAAAATCTGGCATCATCCCCAGAAGCCATCGACTCTGGATTAAAATTAACCAGTTCACCCAGTATTTTTCTGTAAATATCATTAAACATGTGAACACAACTCAACTATCAAGCAGGACTATTAACCTGTGTTTTTTGACACAAGCGTCATAGTGCTTCAAGTTCACTTTTGTTATGGATTTGTATTGGATACCTCTGGCTAATATCAGGGGCGCTCGCCGTTCAAAACCAGCGTTGGGTTTCCTTATTATTTACACATTGCCCTGCGACAATTTGTCGCATGCCTTTTGTGCCAGTGGCGTTATAAACTCGCGCCCTATATATTCAACCTTCAGCGAATGCAGGCCCAGTAGCCAGCACGTTTATCTTTATTGTTAAGTTCGGAGCCTCCATGTCTGCCTTAAACCACAGCATTAAACTTGCCTGCGCCTTGCTGGCCACCAGCCCGGCCTTTGCCCATGACTGGAACAGCGCACGCCCTGACTCTCACGCACCTATCTCTGTCATGGGGGAGCACACCCATAACGCGGGTGAGTTTATGGTGTCGTACCGCAACATGCAGATGGATATGAGCGGCCTACAAGACGGCACACAATCGTTGTCGGCACAAGAGGTGTTAGATGACACTGGCAACAGCTACATGATGGCGCCCACGTCCATGACCATGAAGATGCACATGTTTGGCCTCATGTACGCGCCCACCAACAAAACCACCGCCATGGTGATGCTGCCTTACCTAGAAAAAGACATGGATATGCTGATGAAGAGCGGCATGACCATGAGCATGGACAGTAATGGTGCAGGGGACATGAAAGTAGGCGCTTTGCACAATATTTTCAGTGAAGCGGGACAAAGGATTCACCTTAACCTAATGATGAGCTTGCCCACTGGCTCCATTGACGAAGAAAACGACAGCGGTGCGGTCTTGCCTTATGCCATGCAACTGGGCTCGGGCACCTTTGATCTATTGCCTGGTATTACCTACAGCGCGCAAACGGCAGACTTTTCCTACGGTGCCCAGGCACAAGCCACGATTCGTTTAGGGGAAAATGATCGCGACTATACCCTGGGTAACCGGGTTAAATTACAAGGTTGGGGACAACTGCCAGTGCACCAACGAGTGTCATTATCGGTGCGCCTGGCCTATGAAGATTGGCAAGCCATTGACGGTGAAGACGATGCACTAAATGCCATGATGGCACCCACTGCCGACGCCGATTTACAAGGGGGCAATGTATTAACGGCTGGCCTGGGTATGAACCTTACCCTACCTGCGGGTAATCGTTTGGCCTTTGAATACAGTAAAGAGCTGGCACAAGATTTAGACGGCCCGCAAATGTCGCAAGACGATAGCTTAACGCTGGCTTGGCAGTTTAGTTTTTAATCTTTTTCCAGCGCCATGGGCTATAAGTAATACTGGGCCTTGTGTCTTGCCTTAAGGCAGGATGCAAGTCAGTCCAGACTAAACTTTCTTTAGGTTAATCCACCATACGCGCGATAACGTCATTACTTTTGTTGTCGATGTGAATGGTGGGCGCTGGTGCCAATTTACACTTGCTGCCACTGATACACTTGCGTGTTTTCACATCAAATTTATAACCGTGCCAGGGGCAGGCCACGGTGCCGTTGACCACATTGGTATCGTTTAATGGCCCTAACATATGAGGGCAAGAGGCCGAGTGGGCTATTAACTCATTTTCCAGTTTAATTAAGCGAAAGGGGTGGCCGTTAAAATCAAACACTTTGGGCAATTGATGTTCAATATCGCCTATATTTCCCAGTTTAATGGAATCAGCCTTGGTAAGGGTCTTGCCATTTTTTACCCTGTCTAATTCGTTTTGACGGGTAGCCATCATCCACAAATCTTCATCATAAAGATGGGCGTAGGTTTCAAGATACTCTTTGGCGTAAAGGGGTTTTAATATGCGCGGCAACTTGGGCACATAAAAATCCACAATCACCTTAATTTTATTATCATCAATGGGAATGGCGTGGGTCCAAATTTCTGTACCCTTGCCCAAACCCGATAGGGTGCGGGTAATCCAGCGATTTTTGTCACGATCAAGTCTCAGCTCCAACTCCATGGCATTCATAAACGAATAGGGCTGTAGATTGCCCTTCGCTCGCCAGCCCCATTTCCCCTGTTGCAATATTTCCAGTTTAGAAAAAGAGGATGAGTGCAGCCAGGGCAAGTGTTCGCCATCGATGGCATTTTCATACATACGTTCAAGACTAATAGGCAGCTCACGAGTATAGGTGGCTACATGAGGAAGCTTGCTGGCGAAGGCCGGTAACAGTTGGCGAATACGGTCAAGAATAAAGGTGATAAAAGTCATAAGAAATGCACGTTGTTTTTATTGTGTGGGCCATCATACGAGCAAATACTGCTTAAATCACCTGGAACCCCACATACGCTATGCAATGGGGGTGATTCACAAACTTGACGATGCGTTTAATTTAGTACATTAATAAACCAACTGGCCCATTCAGAGCGGTTTTTAGGCCCTACTATTTTAGAAAAACAAACGGAAAATAATAATGAAAATGCAATCGCCCGCTATCGACACGCTTATAAAAAATGCCAAGATATTTAACAATGGTGAGCCTCCGGTGATTGAAGATATTGCCATCGCTGGCGGGAAGATTGTGGCTCGTGGACAAAAACTGGATGAACAGCATGCCAAAAAGGTAATAGATGCACAGGGTCTTTGGCTCATGCCTGGGCTATTCGACATTCATACCCATTATGATTTGGAACTGGAAGTAGCCCCTGCTTTACCCGAGTCAACTCGGCACGGCACCACCACGGTGGTGATTGCCAATTGCAGTTTGGGCCTGGCCTTTGGTACACAGCGTGATGGCACAAACGACCCCATCGTGGATTGTTATGCCAGAGTTGAAAATATTCCTAAATCGGTATTAAAAAACTGTGCCGATAACATCGATTGGACCACCCCGCAGGGTTATTTAGAGCATCTAGAAGCATTAAATTTAGGACCCAACGTGGTCACTATGTTGCCACACTCTATGTTACGCATTGAGGCCATGGGTTTTGAAAACAGTATTGGCCGTGACCCCAGCGACCATGAACTTGAAAAAATGAAAACCACTTTGACGGCAGCACTTAAACAAGGGTATGCCGGTTTCTCCACCGACGCCTTGCCGTTTCACTATTTGGCGGGACAACCCCATTGCCACAAGACCATTCCCACTCAATTTGCCAAATACAACGAACTTAAGCTGTTAACTCAGATAGTACGTGAACAGGGGGCTACTTGGCAGGCCACGCCTCCCAAAGACAGTGTGGTGGGCACCATAAAAACATTTTTATTAACCAGTGGCCGCCTGCATGGCAAGCCGTTAAAAACCACTGTGGTGGCGGCTTTGGATATTGCCAATAACTGGAAAATTTCACGTCTCGCCAAAACCCTGGCCCGTGTTCTTAATTCCAAACTGGTACAGGGGGATTTTCACATGCAAGCTCTGGGTGCCCCTTTCAAAACCTGGTCGGACGGGGCCATCACGCCGTTGGCCGAAGAAATCCCCGAGCTTAGGGCGCTAAATGAAACCGAGTTGGAAGACCGCCAGGCCCGTTTACATATCCTTAACGATAAGCAATACATAAAGGTCTTTAAAGAGATGTGGCTTAAGGGCAAACAAGGTTTTGGCATTGCCAGATTAAAACGCCTACTGAACCTAGAAGATTATGCCTTTAATCGGACCCTGGCAGACATGACGGTGGATTCCTGTCCGCAATCAAACTGGCAGGGCATGGATTTTCAAACGGTGTTTGAGCGCATACTGAATATTATAAACGCTCGGTCACCAGCGGATGTTCAAGAAGACGAAAAGACCCTGGTAGAGCGTGATTTTTTACATGTAAAAGATGAAGCGGATTTTATGCTGCAAATGCTACGCAGCTTCGACACCGATATTATCTGGAGCACAATTTCGGCGAACCGAAATATGAAAACGGTGCGTGAAATTTTAATGGATCCTATTTTTATGCCCGGTTTTAACGATTGCGGTGCGCACTTAACCAACATGGCCTTTTATGATGTGAATTTACGCAGCTTAAAATTGGCCGCCCAAGGTGGTGAAAGCGATGTAAGTTACATGGTTAAACGGCTCACCAAGGATGCCGCTAACTTATTTGGTGTAGACGGTGGCAGCGTGAACCTAGGGGATACGGCAGACCTTATATTAATAGACCCTAAACAGCTCATGGATTACGACGGCGAGAACAGCGCGCAGCGTATCTATCGTGAGGAGTTTAAACATAATCAGTTGGTGAATCGATCCAATCGTGTAGTGAATCTAGTGATGATTGCAGGTCATAGCGCATGGAAAGATAACGAGTTTAGCAGTGAACTGGGCAACAAACCCATGGGCCGATTATTGCGCCCGGTAACCCATAAGGGAGATCAATCCCCCTCAACTAAGGCAGCGGAACATACCTCGAAAGGGGGGCAGGTAGCCAATGGTTAACGTTTCATAACCGCCTTTTAGTTGTTTATGTTAGCCCCGTAAGGGGCTTTTTTGTGCCTGTTACAAAATAAATCCCTCCAACAAAAATGCTCATGCATAAGCCTTGTATCTATAACTTAAGGCATAAAATAATGCCCATAATGACGCCTTAATAATTGTTTTTGATGGCTGATAATAGGGTGGTTAATGAGTCTTTTTAATCATTGCCCTCATCCTTAATATTCATTTGGGCATTTGTTGGAATAATTTTGAACCTTAAAAACAAAAAACAGCTAAGCCCTGCACTCTTAGTTTTAACATATTCAATTATGCTGTTGGGGTGTTTGAGTGCCCCGGATCAGCATGAACACGAGACCTATACCATACCGGGAAGTGATTGGGGTGAGTTGCTGCCTAATGAATCTGGCCACATTGTTGATGCAGGGGTAGCTACCGGATGGCGCAAACAAAAAATAGTTAACCCTAATAGTAATGGCTTGATGAACCCGTATTTTGATGCAATTCCCACAGATGACGGCAATGTTCAATTTGTCTATTACAACTACGATGAGCAATTGGATGATAACGGGCAGTTTGAATTTAATTTGCAGCATTTGGTATGGAATCCCCTAACCAATGAACCTCACCTGGCCAGCAGCACTATCACCACAGTGAACCATTCCGATCAAATATCTCTCGGGCAAGACCAACATAATCAATTGTATTTGGCATACAGGGGTGGAGAAGTGAAAGCCTGTAACGGTGGTAAGGTCTTAGCCGATACCATGTTTAGTGTATTTGATGGGGTAAATTGGCAAGAGTATCTAGGGGCTCAAGGCTATGTGGAGCGCTCAGCGGGTCCATTTGAAAATGGCCATGCGGGCTCTAATGTTAGGTTGGCAGTAGATAGTAACGCCAATGTTCATATGATTTATCAGTTTATGTATGAGGGCTGTGACGCCACCAATTTTGCTTTCCCCGATTTATTTTATGTTCACAAACAACCCTTTCAATTTGTCATGGATAACCGCCAAGTGGCCGACATTGAAGAGCAAGTATCGGGTAACGATTATAAAACCGGCGGCAACTCTCAAAATGACACGGGCACCATTACCGATCTGGTGATGGATCAAAATGACAACCCTGTGGTTTTCTACTACGAGCAAAGTGCTAGCAGTGGCAAAGGGTTGTATGTCTCTTACAAAGTAAATGGCCAGTGGCTAAAAGAGCCCATTAATAAGGATTGCATCGTCAGCGACGTGAGTGCCGCCACTGACAATGGAAACCTATATGTGGCCTATGTGGCGCAGTCCTGTGATGACGACACAGATACTCGTTTTTCCCTTCGATTTGCCAAAAAAGAACTTAACGATCAAACACAGCCCGCCACCTGGCAAGACAGCTACTTAGAAGAAGGGGTATTAGTGGGCGGCTTGGGCCGTCATCTAGATATGGCCATAGATAACGTTGGCCGTCCCGTGGTTGCCTATTACGAACTGGCCACCTATGACGAGGTTGAACTTAACAAATTTAAAATGATTCGCTTTGATGAAAGCTGGCAGGTTTCAAAAATCTTGTTGTCCCAGGGTTTGCAATTGGGTCTTCATAATAAGGTGTGGCTGGCATCAGACGGTAAATTAAATGTGGCCAGTTATTCGGCTGCTAATTCAGCGATCTACTTACTGACAGAGCACTAATATGAATTTTATCTTTAATGGGGTAATAAAAATGCGAAAGACACACATGGGGTGGTGGGCAGTGGTGCAATTATGCCTGTTGAGTTCCCACGTTTTTGCAGCGGACGCCAATGACTATTTTGATGAATGCCCGGCGGCCATTTGTGGCTCCCCAGTTTCCGGTGGCGGCGGCGCGCCTAATGGTGACGCAGTTATTTTAATTAAATATGACTTAGGGCCCACCATTTCCGTAGATGAAGATCGCGATGCGGACGGCTTAGTGGACACTCATGATAATTGCCCGTTTACCCCTAACGGTACTTTGGGAAAGTTGGCCGATGGCACTGTGGTGGAGCCCTTCTCTAATAAAGACGGAGATGATCTTGGGGATGTCTGTGATAACTGTGCCAATCTTGCCAACAATGATCAGTTGGATTTGGATGGAGACGGTTTGGGGGATGTTTGTGACCCAGACATGGACGCCGATGGTATAAACAATGAATTGGATAACTGCCCCAAGATTAATAACCCCGCGCAAAATGATTTAGACAATGACCATATAGGGGACGTGTGTGATGACGATGATGATAACGATCAAGTGCCCGACACTGTCGACAACTGCCCATCCATTGCCAATACCGATCAAACCAACAGTGACGGCTACATGGTGGGGGATTATTCGGGTGATGCCTGTGATCACGACTGGGATAACGACGGCTTAATTGATGACGGTACCCACAGTAATATCAATGAGCTGGACTTGTGCCCCAGGGCCCATTCAACGGCTAACCATGATTTAGATAAAGATGGCGTGGGCGATGCCTGTGACAACTGCCCAAGCATTGAAAACCCCCAGCAACTTGATAGCAATCAAGATGGAATAGGTGATGTTTGTGAGCGCTAGAGGTGGGGGACTCATTTTATTGCTGCTATTACAGACGGTATTGATGGGGTGCAAAGAAACGCCTCCTCTTGAGCATCTTCAACAACGCAGCTCAGTGAGCATTAGTGGCCAGTTTTTAACAAAAAGCCCTGACGAAATTCAGTTTCCGGTGAAGGTGTTATTTGCCATCGATTGCTCGTTGTCCATGGGGCAAGAAATAGACGGTGCCAGCAAGGGGGCCGACCCTGCATTTCAACGTATAGATGCAGTGCGAAATTTTATTGCCCAATACAATGAAAACGACAATGTGTCGTTTGAAATTATGTTGTGGAGCACCAGTGTGTTTGAGCGTACCCGTAATCCCAGCGGCGATTTTGGTTTTACTAAAAACGAAGTGGAGTTAAACCGAGTATTAGATGCGGTGCGCAACGACACCCAAACCGATTATTTAGGCACCATGTCTGAAGTGTATAAGGATATTCAGCGGGACATTCAGCAGCAAGGGGACAGCGTTAATCTTGAACGTACCAAGTACATGGTGGTGTTTTTAAGTGACGGCATTCCTAATGATCAAGGTAAAGTACAAAGCGATAACGATATTTTTAACTCCGTAGAAGACGTGGTTGAAATGACCGAAGTGGCTGGGGTGGGCGGTTTTAACATGCACACGTTTTTATTGTTGGGAGGGTTTCCGGCGGGCAATGTGGGGGATGAGTTCCGTGCCAAGGCCAAACATACCTTACAAAGCATGGCCACCATAGGTGAAGGACGCTTTACCGAGTTTGAAAATGCCCAGGCCGTTAATTTCTTAAACCTGGTGGATATTCGTTTGTCGGTTGAGTACATATTAAAATATGTCATTGCCTACAATACCAATACTATTGCGGGCACTGAGTTAATTATTCAAGACACCGACGGCGACGGTTTGTCCGATGAAAAAGAGCTGGAGTACGGCTCTAACCCCACCCTTAGAGACACAGACAATGATGGTGCCAGTGATTACGTAGAGTGGACGCTCACCACCCCGGATCAAATATTTAACCCCAATACTCAGTTAATTGACCCGGACGGTGATGGCCCATTGCAAGCCGACGCCCCGGACAATAATTGTGTGCCCCCCAGCAACGGTATCTGGCCCGACACCGATCAAGATTTACTCAATGATTGCGAAGAGGAGTTATTGGGGACTGACCGCAGAGTAGTGGATACCGATGGGGATGGTATTCCCGATGGCCTTGAGTTTTTAGCGGGCACCAATCTATTTTTTGCAGAAGACGTGGTGGACTCCGACCTGGATGGCTTCGCCAACCCAATAGAGATTCGCAACCACACCAATGTTAAGTCTAACGATCCTAAGCTTCAGCAGCGTTACGCCTATCAGTACCAGTTAATAGACCAGGGTAAGGTGCGGGTAGAACAAGGCACCAGTGAGGGCACCGTGCAGTCGGTACGTCGCCTCTTTACCCTGGATGTGAGCAACATCGATATTATGGATACCAGCCGGGACCCGGTGAATGGCTTGGAATACGAATACGATCCCAGAAGCGGAAAATTTTATGATTATTCCGGCATGGATAATCAAAATTTTGGCCCAGGGGACAACAAAATTACAGTTTTTGTGGCCCAAGTGCCCAGCGATAAACCCAATGACCCACCTATTTTTTCCAAGGTGGATTTCCTGGTTAATATTAATGACCCAAGTTCCTCCAAACAACTTGAATTCCATTCGGATGAACTGGTGGGCCAGGCTGGGTTGCAGTCAAAAGCGTTAGAGAAGTTAAATTAATGAGGCAAGCATGAGTAAAAATACCAAAAATAATATTGCGTGGTTGTTTGCGGCGGCCCTGGTGGGTTGTGGTGGTGAATCAGCGGTTAATACTGATGATAATGCCAGCGTCATGCTCAGTGGTGGTGCTGATGCCATTGGCCGTATCTCAAACGTGGGGGAGGTGGACTGGTATCAATACTCTCCCGAAACTAAAAATGAAGTACTGTCCATCAATGTGCGCAGTAATGTATTGCGCTCTGATGTGGAATTATTGGCAACCGCATACCAGTTAAACGAGCAGGGTGAAAAGGTACGCCTATACGCCGATCATGCCGCCGAAAACAGCGCCACCCGTGCCAATTTAAACTTAAATTTCTTGGCCACCACGACCTCTGATATTTATATATCGGTACGGGACTTAAGAGACGATGCCGCCGATGGTTTTGACTATAAAATTTCTATGGATGTGAGCCAGTCAGAGGATGAAAGCAGCAGTTTTGACGATGCGCTAAATTTAAATGCCGCCTGTCAGAGTGATGAAATTGGCGCCATTGGCGACACCGACACCTTTGTTTTTAATGTGCCGCAACCCTCCGTGGTGCAATTTACCACCAACTTTGCCAAAAAATCGGGGTCGGCGGTGGATTTGAGAGTGAAACTTTATCAGGAGGATGGGAGTTTAATTGAGCTGGTAAGTGTGCCCACAGGGGCCGGTACCTTGTACCCCATGGTGCACTTTTTAAACACCGGCAATTATTTTGTTTTGGTGGAAGACGCAGGCCGTAATAACTTTGATAGTTACAGCCCCTTTACCGTGTGTGCAAAAACAGTCGGCACCAGCGAAGCAGGCAGCAATGACAGCCTTAATCAGGCTCAACAGGTAGCCCTGAGCAAAGGGAATAACACCATTGAAGGGGCGCTGGACTATAACAAAGATCAGGATTGGTATGAGTTAAGCTTACCGGCCAATGAAAAAGGGGATTTTCAAGTATTGGATGTGACCTTTGACGCGTCTGGCGCACAAGCCTACTACCAGTATGAAGTATCCGTGGTGGATGGCAGTGGCAATACTATTATGACCCACATTCATAATTCGGCCTCACAGCCTTATAACAGCCAACTAAAAGTAGAGGGTAGCGGGCCCTACTTTTTAAAGGTGGTGCCTGTGGGCGAACAAGTGTATGCCCTTGCCAATGATGACTCAGGCGAGTCAGTGAGCAGCGCCAGCTATGTGGCCACCGTCAGTGCCCTTGAAGTGGATGATATTGACGAGGTGCAAGGGGGCAATGACAGTCAAACGACGGCTACTCAGTTAGTGTCGGGGGCAGATTGGAACATGGGCAAAATTGCGTATCGTGCCGATGTGGATTGGTACAAAATTACCGTCCCCAATGAAAGCTTTCATGTGCTGGAAGTATTTTTAGAAAGTGAAAACGATGCAAGCGGTGGCGCCGTTGAATATTCATTGGCGGTCATTGGCAGAAAAGTAGAGCGTACTCTTGATGACCCGGTGGGCAGTGATGGCCCCACTCACCTTAAAACCAGTATTTTAGTGGAGCCTAATACCGCAGGGGGCGAACGGGTTTATTTCATCAGGGTGAGGGATTTTCAGGACGATGATTCAGATGCACAAAGTGGTTACCGCATAAAGGCACGTACCTTAAATGTGCCCGATAATTTTCTTTCTGTGCAAGGCCAACCCCAGGGCGCCATTTACATGGATGAAAAAACAGAACAGATTAATCTGGACCGTGACACAAAAATCACCCTCGAAGCCGAAGCCACCCTGTTTGACCGAGTATACGGAGCCGATGTTCACACCCTGGTATTTGATGGTGAACAGACCAATCCGCTATTTGTGAAAACCACGCAGGATAACCAAACCACATTTACCTCTCCTTGGCTGGGGGGGTATGTGGATTATCAAGGGGACCAGGATTGGTTTAAATTACACTTGAATGCCCTAAGCCCTAGCGCCCAAACCGATGAAGCCGGCACGGTATTGCTGGGGGAGCAGGGAGAGGTGTTGTATGAGGCGGTGGATGACAAATGGTATTACGACTTAAAGGTGGAAATGCGTTCGGCAGGCTCCAGTGTGGAGTACATCTGGAAGATGCATTACGACCGTACCGACAACCAAATTGTAAACGATCATAGCTCTAAAAGCGGCGATGGGGTGTTTGCTTCAAACGGTGATACCAGTACCCAAGTAAATGCCTTGGACTTGGTATCGGGTGGAGACGACAGCTTCTGGCGAAATCAGCAGTTAAAAGGGGCTTATTATTTAAAAGTATCTGACTTTAATATCACCGATAATCAAAAAAAATACACTCAGTATCAGGATTACGACTGGGGTTACGATGCGCCGTACTTTGTGCGCTTAACTCTGGTTTATCACAGTGGCCAGTCCTCTAAATAGAGTTCTTTTGTGCTGTTTTTTTGCGCATGGAAGTTAACCTGTATTTAAGTTTTTAGTACAGGTTAGCACCATGCCTCGGTTACGATTAGCTGCTGTCAGTGCTTAGCACTAGCCGTATGGAGCGTCTAATATCTTCCACCGGGAATGATATTTGGTCTTGGCAGATTACCACTGCTGCCTTGTAAGCCTCATTCTCCCGCTTCTACGCCACAAAGCTTACTGCTATACTCCACATATCTATTTTCCCCCTCAATCCGCTATTGGCTAAATCCACACGAGTAGCCAGTGCAGCCGTTGATATTCATGCAGCCGAGACCGTATATGCCATTTTCAAAACTTGGATTAAGTGATCCTATTTTAAAGGCCGTGGCTGACATGGGCTATAGCGAGCCCACGGCCATCCAGAAACAAGCAATTCCTCATATTCTGTCGGGCAAGGACCTAGTAGCCGCGGCCCAAACCGGTACCGGCAAAACGGCCAGTTTCGTATTGCCCGTGCTTGAGCGCTTTAATATTGATCGCACCCTACGGGGCAAGCGTATTCGCGCCCTTATTCTTACTCCTACCCGCGAGCTGGCGGTGCAGGTTGAAGCAAGCGTTGCCCAGTATGGCAAATACCTAAACCTTAGTTCCATGGCCATGTATGGCGGTGTGGACAGCGAGTCGCAGAAACAGCGCCTGCTGGAGGGCGTTGATATCTTAGTGGCCACCCCGGGCAGACTGTTAGACATGGTCCATCAGCGGGCTCTGCATTTTGATGAACTGGAAGTGCTGGTATTGGATGAGGCCGATCGCATGCTCGACATGGGCTTCATCGACGATATTAATAAGATTATCGATCGTTTGCCCAGGGAGCGCCAAAGCCTGTTGTTTTCTGCCACCCTCACCGACGATGTGCGTTTTTTAGCAAACACCGTAAAGGATGATGCGCAGCAAATATCCATCTCCCCTAAAACCACCAGTGCCACCACCATCGATCAGTGGTTAATTACTGTCGATAAGGATACCAAGTCGGCCTTGCTGAGCCATTTGATCAATGAACAGCAATGGGATCAGGCGCTTATTTTTATCGAGAAAAAACACGGTGCTGCCAAGTTAGTGACTCAACTTGAGAAGCGTGGCATCAAAGCCGAGTCCATTCACGGCGACAGAAGCCAGGCCATGCGTGAAAAAATACTGGCCGACTTTAAGGCAGGGTCCATTAAGTACTTAGTGGCCACCGGCGTGGCTGCCCGCGGAATAGATATAGGTAAACTCACCCGTGTGGTGAACTATGACCTGCCATTTAAACCCGAAGATTACATTCATCGCATTGGCCGTACTGGCCGGGCGGGTGCCCCTGGGGTGGCCATCTCGTTTGTGGCCATGGGGGACTTTAAAAACCTGTGTGCCATCGAGAGCCGCCTTGGGCATATAATAGAGCGAAAAGAAATTGAGGGTTTTACGGTAAGAAAAACCGTGCCGGTGTCTATTTTAAATTTTGTGCCTAAGCATAAACGTGATGGTCAAACAGCGAACAAAAGTGCTGCTAAAAGCAGGCATGAAAATAAACGTGATACGGATAAAAAGGATGATAAAAAGAGCGGTGACAAGGATGTGTATAAAACCATCTGGGGCAAAATTTAGCCTCTAGGTTTCAAAGATTTTCAGTAACATTATATGCGTTATATTGTCGCCCCGACTATTAAGGGCTATACATGAGGTAACGCACTTTAAAACTAATATTAGGGACGCGGCTCCCTTAATTCCTTTTTATGGATATGACCATGATCGAAGAACCCATTTACAAAAACAACCCTTTGCACGGCATTGGCTTAAAAAATCTATTGATTGAAATGGTTGACCATTACGGCTTTGAGATTTTGTTTGCCTATCTCAATATTCACTGTTTTAAAACCAACCCCAGTGTTGAATCCAGTGTAAAGTTTCTTAAAAAAACTGATTGGGCCCGTGAAAAGGTAGAAGCTTTTTATATGTACCAGTTTAAAAGCTTGCCTAAGGCCACCGGCGCTCAGTTTAATTTGCCTCCCCGTGACCGAATTGTACCCGAGCATCAAACAACGGGTGAACCTGCCGAATTGAGCTTGGAAGACGCCGAGCGCCTGCGCGAAATACGCGAGAAAAAAGCAGCTGAGTTTGGCCAAGGGGCTGGGCGTCGCAATGGCACTGGTAAGCAGGGTGGCGGCTATGGCGGCGGGCGCTCTTCGAATCGAGACTCTGGCTACCGCAACAGCGATAAACCGTCTGCAAGTTCTTCAACCGACTCAGATGGTAATGTGGACCCATGGGCAAACGCCAGGCGTTAGGGTAAAAGGGCTTGGCAGCCGTTGCTCCTGTCCTGATGGGCCTTATCAATTCCATTGTTTTTAGCTATTTTGCGCCTGATTTTACATTGACTATACTGTGGTAACTCACCGTTGATAGTGGATGACATTAGGCATGAAAAGCGCAACCCTGTGTTTGCTCATACTCTTCCCCTTGTCGCTATCAGCTGACGAATTTACGTTTAGTGCCATTAAAAATGCCTCTTTTATTGGATATGCCAGCGAGGTGTTAGTAGAAGCCTATGGGCGCCTGGGTCATACCGTTAAGGTATTGGAATTACCCGCTGCCAGGTCTATTTTCATTTCAAATGAAGGGGCAGGGGTTGATGGTGAATTATTTAGAGTGAGCGGAATTGAAACAAAATTCCAAAACCTTGTGCCCATTCCCGTTACATTGTCTTTCTCTGATTGGGTGGTGGTGAGCAAATCAAACACTATAAAAATTGAAGGCTGGCATAGTATCAAGTCTTTTGTGGTGGGCACTCGATTGGGCGTGGTCACCACAGATATCGGCACTAAAGGCATGGAGCCCACTAAGGTAAATACCAACAAACAACTGCTTAAGATGCTGCTGTCGGACAGGGTAGACTTAATTGTTCTCTCTAAGAATAACGCGCTTAAGCATACTCAGGGTATTGAGCATAAAAATTTGCATATTCTACAACCGCCTATTCAAAGTGTGCCCGTTTATCATTTTGTCCACAAAAAACATGCGCGACTCATTCCTAAAATAACCACTATTTTGAAAGCCATGCAGCAACAGGGTTTTATCTCTGATGCCTATTCTCGCTACCAAAAAAGGCATAGATAGCTATTCTAATCTTCTTTTATGGTCAGCCATGATAGGTAACCAAGTGTGCACAGCTAATTCGGTGTGAACAGATTGGCTGTGATATGCTCAGTTCAAACAGCAATTACAGGTGGCAAACCCATGAATCAGTTCATTAAAAGAGCCAGTGTATTAGCGCTCGCGATAAGTTTATGCGGCTGCATTATTTTTCCGTTAAAACAAACAGACTCAGATCGTTCTTTGCGCTGGTGCCCACCACTGCCTAATTGCGCTTCCACCGAAGGTGTGACGTTTGTCCATAGTATTCAACCCTATGAGCTCAACATGCCACTGGCGCAAGCCTGGCCCTTGATTCGTGAAACCGTAAGTAACCTGCAAGGCACCACCATAGAACACGAATACCCGGGGTACATTTATGCCAAGAGCCATACCCGAGTGTTTCATTTTTTAGACTATTTTGAGGTGTTATTGGTACCCGAACAAAACCGTTTAAATGTGCGGTCTTCTTCTTTATTGGGCATCACAGACTTTTTTGCTAATTACATAAGAACGGAAAATTTTCGGGAGCGTCTGGAAGAGCAGGGTGTCATCAAGCAAAAGAATGAGTAAACAGGTTTTAGTTTTGGCTCCTGAAAAAATAACATATAGGCCACCCCTGGCCATAAAAAAGGGGCCAATGGCCCCTCGTAGTCAATAAACCCTAATAAAAAGCCGGTTCACCTTCTGGGCGGGTTTTGAAACGTTTATGCACCCACATGTACTGAGTGGGATAACGACGCACCGCCTCTTCCAATTCTTTATTCCAGTTGATGGTGTCTTGCAGTTCATCTTCACCAAAGTTAGGCAGCTCGGCTGAGAACTCAATCTCGTATTGCTCATCACCTAAGCGACGCATGCCCATGAAAATGACCGCCGCTCCGGTTTCCCGTGCTATCCAGCTGGGACTCGTAATGTTGATGGCATCCACCCCAAAAAAAGGCGCGAATACCGAGGCCTTCTTACCAAAGTCCTGATCACAGCCGTACCAGACCATGCCACCCTCGGCCATGAAGGCCTGCATTTTCTTGAGTTCTTTCTTCTTAAACCCAATAACATTCGCCTTGGCGCGGCCATTTTCGATCATGCGGTCCATGACGGGGTTGTTGTTGGGGCGGTACATGTAACCCAAATTCTCTACCTTGGATGAAAACAACGGAATAGCAAAATCCACCACTGCAAAGTGTCCACCCAGCACCAGCACGCCATTGCCTTTTTTCTGTGCCGCCAGCACGTGTTCCAGCCCGGTGACCTTCACGCTGTCTTTATATGGGGTCATGTCCTGCCACCAGGCGTGGGTGCCCTCGATGAAGCCTGTAGCCAGTTCGATGAAACACTGCTCCACCATCTGCTCAACCTTGTCATCGCTAAGCTTGGGGAAACAAGCGCGCAGGTTTTTACGGGCCACTTTTGTACGGGATTTAAGTTTGTTTTTAGCCAGTTTTCCCAACCAGCTGCCCAGGCGATGTTTGTTTTTAAGGGACAAAAAGGAAACACAGTACAGGGCAAACACCATCAAGCGTGAGGGCAGGTACTTAAGGCTAAATATAGAAGGGTGGTTGTTATTGTTATTCATAATGGTTAGCAACTAATACGGATGGAATCGTTGGGGGTATTGTAGCCCAGTTAGACAATATGGCCATGTGAATATTGGCATTCCTAGTGATCGCTTTCATAATGGCTATTTTAACTCCACCAGCCCGCTTTGCTTCATCATGGTGGAAGGGTGAACCCCAAACATGGACTTAAAGGTGCGATTAAAATGGGAGGAGTCGGAAAACCCAGCGCGGTGGGCGGCCTCCGTGAGGGACGCACCGGCGGCGGCATAAAAGCAGGCATCCAGTAAGCGCTGCCATAATAGATAACGACGTATGGGGATGCCCACTTGCTGTTTAAACAGGTGCGCCAGGCGGCTTTCTGATAAACAGGCCTTGTCTGCCAGTTCTTCAATGCTTGCCAGTTTTTGCGAACGCTGGCCTATATAATCAATCACCCCTTGTATGCGTGTATCCATATTACTGGGGTCAATGTTGGCCGGAACCAGGGTTTCCAATAGGTTGCTAATGGGCGTTGAGCCCGGATGAGCGTCTGCCAGCAAGGCATCAATGTGGGCTCGAAGCGCTATTACCGTTTGGGCTTCAATTTCGTAAACCCCGTCATTATTCAACCAGCGCTTAATGATTTCCTGGGCCTGATAGTGTTCTGGGTCCAGTAACAATAACGCCTGTCGGCCCGATTCTGCGCTAAGGCTGTGGCTGACGTTAGGGGCCACGATTACCCCGTTAAAATCACCGCTGATGCCGTCGCATGCAAAGTGAAATGCCTCATCCAGTGCGATGGAGATTTGCAGGGCGTGATGACTGTGTTGATTGGCGTCGATTTCACGGCCAATAATCAACAGTGAGTTGATGCTTTTGTAAATGGTATGTTTGTTTTGGGGTGTGTGAGGCACGGACGGCATCCCCTGTTAAGGCCTGAAATACATTGAATAAGCAGGCCTACTTTATATAAAAAGACAGCAGGTTTATACAAGTTTTCAAACGCTGGTGATTGTTATTCTAGGGGGGTACTTAGCAGACTAATAAAACATCAATCAACCAAAGGGGACAGATAATGAAAACCAAACTAAGAGAAGCCTTTAATCATGAAATGCAGTTAGCTCGTGAACAATATAGCCAAAAGAATTTTAACCAGTGTTTTGTTCATTTAGAGCGAGCGCACATCCTGGGCCAGAGAAACTACATTCCCCATGTGCTTAACCATTTTTGGATGTTTAAAGTGGCGTTAACTCTAAATGATGCGCGTGAGGCCTCAGGTCAGGTGATGCGCATGATCATGAGCATCTTTTCCCTAATTAACCTGGTGCCTCTGGGTAATACCGGAAGAGCGCGCATTAGCCCTGTTAAACCCATGCCCATTCCAGCGGACCTGGCCATTTATTTTAAATGAAGACAATTACATTCGCACCGCCATTTAAAAAAGGTGGACAAGGATACAGAGCATGACAATTAAGAAAATGGCGGTCGCTGTATTGTTGATGGCGCTGGGCTTGACAGTGTATTTCATCATTGGTTTTCAGCAGGGAAAGGCCCAAGTAGAAAGTGAATGGAACGCCACACAGGTTAACAAAATATCAAACTTTGGCAGCACCAAAACCTTATCCATATTGCCTTTGGTTAACTGGAATACAGCCCATGACCGCTTTAAAGGGGAGGCCGGCGTCTCCTATTTAATTAAAACCGATAGCCAAACTCTGTTATTCGACGTGGGGTTTAATGCCAAGGGGGAGTCTCCCTCGCCCTTGCAGCACAACATGCAACAGCTGGGCATTACTGTGAATGACATTGATAGCTTGTTTCTCAGTCATCACCATCTGGATCACAGTGGCGGGCAACAATGGGTTAATAAAAACACAATTTCTCTGGGCACCAAACAGGTAGATTTAAAGGGTAAAACCATTTATTCCCCTACAGCCATTGAGTACCCAAATACACGGGTGAAAGTGATCCCAGATGCCAGCGTTGTTGGGCCTGGCTTGGCCAGTATTGGTCCCATATCCAGGCAGTTATTCATGGGGCGAATTGAAGAGCAGGCCCTGGCCATCAATGTAGAAGGCAAGGGGCTGGTGTTAATTGTGGGTTGTGGTCATCAAACTCTTCCCAAAATATTACAGCGAACCCAGCAGGTATTTGATGAACCTATCTATGGCTTAGTAGGGGATTTACATTACCCGGTGCCGCAGGGGCGTTTAAGTTTATTAGGAATTAATTTACAGCGCATATTCGCCTCGGGTTCAGGCCCTTTGGAGCCCATAGAGGCCGCCACCATAGAAAATGAAATTGAATTGTTAAAACAAATTAATCCCTCGTTAGTGGCCCTTGGCAGTCACGATACCAGCAATGAAGTGATTGAAGACTTTAGTGAAGCCTTTGGTGAACGTTATCGATATGTGCGGGTGGGGGAATGGATAACCCTGGCCAAGTAGCCTTTAAAAAGAGTTTAAAAAATATAATCCCGTGGTGACACACCAAACCAGCGCTTAAAGGCTTTGTTAAAGCTGCTGGTTTCTTTGAATCCCAGTGCTATGCCTATGGACGCCATATTGTGGGTATTTTGCTTTAATAAATTAAGGGCAAGCTCCTGGCGGGCTTTACTGAGTAAACTCTTAAAATCAGTGCCTTCGCTTTTAAGTTTTCGATATAGGGTTTGGCGGCTTATGGATAATTCGTCACACAATATATCGATACTGGCTTTTTGTTTGGGCAAATTAATTTTAATCAGCTGCAATATCAGTAAGCTAAGGGGCGCGCCGTCTTGCAGTGCATTGAAAATCTCCAGGGCTTTTTCTTTTATTATTCTTTTAAGGTAATGGTTACTGCTTACTACCGGGCGCTGCAGTACTTCATGGTTAAAAACCAGAGCATTGGCCGGGGCATTAAACTCAAGACGCTGTCCAAATATATCATGGTAGTGCGTAAGGTGGTTTGGCTTTGAATAAGAAAATTGAGCCTTAAGCAAAGGAATTGTTTGCGCCGTTAGCGCTTGGCCCCAGGTTAACAGGGCGCTCATGCTACGTTCAATGGCGGCATTAGGGTAGTGTTTGTTTTCAATAAAACTAAAGCTTAAACACACCTCTTCACCTTGATTATGTAACTGCCATTGCTCGGAAGGGTTCATGAGGGCAATGTGTTTATTAAATACCAATAATGCCTCTTTCACAGTGGCACACTGGCTCACCCAGCTGGCTAATACCCCCTTGGCCTGAGGGTTTATTTGTTGCCCCACCAGCAAACCAAATTCTGGCCGTTCACAGTGTTGGCTTAAGTGATTCCACAACCGTATAATTTTTTCTTCTGTTATGCGCTCTTCAGGATTAAGCAGGCTCGCACGTTCAAGCTTAAGCTGCTCAAGGGTGGTGGGGGTTATGAGTTTTAAGGTAAGGCACACGTCAATCAAATCCAGAACCGAGGCTGAGGATACAGTGGTGGGGCTTAGTGGTTTGAGTTTATTGTGCATTGATACCAATCAACCTGTGTGTGCAACCTATGGACCTACTCGCGGTGTTTTTTCAGCCCTATTATATACCAAAATAGTACACCATGAACTTAGTCCTGCAGGTGCGAATATGTTTAAAGCATTCATCCTATTGTTAGCCGGTATTAGCCTGGCGTTTGTTCTGAGCCCTAATTCTGGCGCTTTGGAAAAAGAAGCCCTAATTAAAAAATACAGCAATGAGGCATCCAAGTTTATACCTGTAAATGGCATGCAAGTGCATTACAGAGACGAAGGGGCAGGTGAACTGGTGGTACTGATTCATGGCACCGCATCGTCCTTACATACCTGGGATCAATGGACACAGCTATTAAAGGCGCACTACCGAGTAATACGGCTTGATTTACCCGGTTTTGGTTTAACCGGCCCCCACCCTCAAAATAAGTACGAAGTGCAAGATGATGTGCAGTTTATTCGCAGTTTTTTACAAACACTCATGGTTAATGAAAGGCAAAAACAGCTGCACTTAGTCGGCAACTCTTTGGGGGGGCGCATTGCCTGGCAATACAGTTTACGTTTCCCCGAACAGGTAAAAAGTCTAACTCTGATGGATGCCTTAGGCTATCCCCAGGAACAATGGCCACCGGCCATAGAAATGGCGCAGTGGCCAGTATTGGATAAAATAGTGGCGAATTTTTCGCCGCGCTTCATGTTTGAAGACGGCCTTAAAGACGTGTATTTTGACGATGCCTTAGTAAACTCACAGTTGGTAGATCGCTATTTTCAGCTGGCCAACTTCCCGGGCAATATGGCGGCCTTTCCCAAGCGGGTACAAGCAAAACTGGATACCCAGAGTGACAACATTAAAGAAATTTCGGTGCCCACCCTGATTCAATGGGGCGCCCGTGATCAATACTTCCCGGTGGCACGGGCTTATGATTTTAAGCGCGATATACAGGGTTCTAAATTGAAAGTTTATAGCGATATAGGCCACCTGCCCATGGAAGAAACTCCGCAAAAATCGGCTGAGGATTTTCGGCTATTTATAGCAGGCTTAGCGGCTGCACAATAGTCAGGGGTTAAACTAAAACTGGGAATGGGCATAGGGGTCGTCTTGGAACCACTTGCCTAAAAACAACATGAATTCTCGAATGGCGCGGTTGTAATGCACATCGCTGTGGCACACCAACCAAAATTCCAGCTCGGGAATATCAATATTGGGCAGCACTTGCTTAATATTGGGCAAGGCATCTCCTAATGCCTTGTGGGTCACGACTAGGCCCGCGCCTGATTTTAATAAGGCAATTTGGGTAAGTAAATTATCCGTGCGCACCACAAATGAATCCCGCTTCAAGGGCCAGCCGCGCGCTTGTGCCAAATCCAAATAAGAGCTTACCTCATCGAAACCGATGAGTTTATGATCCAGTAAATCTTGCACGCTTTCGGGGGTGCCATATTTGTTTAGGTAATTCTCTTCCCCAAACAAGGCCAGCGGTAAGTTGGGCAGGCGCTTCACTACTAGGTCTGCCTGGGTGGGGCGAAACATACGCAGGGCCATGTCGGCCTCCCGTTTATTTAGGTTGCTCACTTCGTTGTCGATGAGCAATTCCAGGCTCACTTGCGGATGCAGGCTTTGAAATGCAGTGATGGCGGCGGGCAATAAATAGCTCCCCACCAGTTCGTTGGCACTGATGCGTATGTTGCCTTGCAGGGTTTGATTTTGGCCACTGATTTCACGCTCCAGGCCATGGGCCAGCTGTTGCATCTGCTGGCAGGGGGCCAACAAATTTTGTGCGGCACTGGTGGGTGTGAGGCCTTGGGTAGTGCGCTTAAACAGGTTTAAGCCCGTTTTATGTTCCATCTGTTGAATATGCCGGCTTAGGGTGGGCTGCGACATGCCCAGGCCCCGGGCCGCGGCCGATAGGCTGCCGTGTTCACATACAGCCAAGAATACTCGGATCCAGTTCCAGTCCGTTAAAATCACGCTATTCATATATGAATACCCATCTTGCTATTTGTGTTATTCCCTATTTATATTTGAGTGACCATACTGACCCTAAGAGTGTAAATCAAGCTTATAAATTTTGAGAGTGAGAGGGTGTCAATATGAAAACAGCTTTAGTACTGGGTGTTAGCGGTGGTTTTGGTAAACACATGGCCATGGCCTTGTTACAGCAAAACTGGCAGGTACAGGTATTGTTAAGGGACGCCAAAAAGCTACCCAAAGAACTGATTGATAGGGTGGTGGTATATGAAGGGAATGCCTCTAACCACCAAGATGTGAAGCTGGCCTCTAAAGGGTGTGCGGCATTGGTGTATGGCATCAATGTGCCTTATGAGCGCTGGCACCAGGAAGCCATTCCTTTGTTACAAGTGAGCCTGGCTGTGGCGAACCAAGAAGCCATGAGCTTTTTGTTTCCAGGCAATGTGTATGTGTATGACCCACAGCAGGGGCCGTCTTTTCTTGAGAACTCCCCTAAAAAATCCATCACTGCAAAAGGCAACATACGCATTCAAATGGAAGCCCTGCTGGCAGAGGCGGCACAAAACGGACTGAAGGTATTACTACTAAGAGCCGGTGACTTTTTTGGCAAGGAGCTCGCCAGCTCATGGATGAATTTTATACTTAAGGCAAACCCAAAACACTACACCCTAACCGTGCCGGGTCCCATGCACATGCCTCATACCTGGGCTTACTTGCCAGAGTTGGCCCAGCAGGCCTGTGGCCTTCTTGAGCAAGATAATTGGCCAAGCAATTACCATGAAGTTCACTTTCAAGGATCCAGGTTTTCGTTTGATGAGTTGAAACATGTCATAGAAAAACGCACCGGTAAGCCAGTTAAGGTCAGAAAACTTCCCTGGTGGTTGTTTAGTTTTCTGGGACTGTTTAAAGCCGAAATTCGTGAATTGGTGGCCATGAAATACCTATGGTTTAACGAGATAAACTTAGACAGTTCTCACCCACCCGTTAACAAGAAAAATAACCCGCCTGAATTGATTGATAGCCTACTGGAATCCGGTTTGGTTTAACCCTGTGTTGTTATAGGTGCATTTTTGTTTTAGGCGTAAGGAGGCAAGGATTGATTAGGTTGCCTCCAACGTCCCCTCATCAATTACCGGCACTTGTGCCGCGCTTATATGGCGTCTTTTAATGACAGATCAGTCTGAAACCCAATGGATATAAGGGCTATAGTATATATGGCGACGATTGTAGGGTTTTTCACGTTTTTTCATTTACCGGCGGTATTTCTCCCCCCTGCAGTTAATGGCAAGCCTTTAATTTTATTGGATTATTTGAAGGAGGTGTAGCATGTTGGAGTGGCTGCAGGTGATGTTATCAACGGATGGTTTTATGCCCCACGGGCATTGCTATCTATGGAAACCAGGTTTGTTGTGGATGCATGTGGTCTCGGACTCGGTGATTTTTTTGTCTTATGCGGCTATCCCCGTGGCCTTGGCAATTTTTGCCAGTAAACGCAAAGACATGCCCTTCACCTGGGTATTTGTTTTATTTGGGGTGTTTATCGTGGCCTGTGGCTTCACCCATTTACTGGCGGTGGTAACGGTGTGGCAACCCACCTACTGGCTCACGGGGGTGGTGAAAATTATAACCGCCATTGCCTCGGTGTTTACTGCCGCCGTGCTGTTTCCCTTGCTGCCTAAAGCCCTGGCCATTCCCAGCCCCGCCATGTTACAGGCGGCAAACGATGAGCTAACAATTCAAATTGATGAACGTATGCGTGTGGAGTTGGAAATAAAGGAAAAAAACGCCCAGCTACAAACGGTTAATAGCGCCTTAACGGATTCTTTAAATAAATTAAAAGACACTCAGGATCAGTTAATAGCCCAGGAGAAGATGGCGTCTTTAGGCGGACTGGTCACGGGGGTCGCCCATGAAATTAATACCCCCATTGGCATCGCGGTGACGGCAGCCTCCCACCTAAATGACAAAACCTGTGAAATTATTAAGATGAGCCATGAAAACACATTAGAGAAAACACACTTTGAAGACTATTTAGATGTAATGAATTCTTCCTCAAATCTGGTGATGAATTCATTACAGCGTGCCGCCACCCTCATTAAAAGTTTTAAGAAAATTGCAGTGGATCAATCCACTGAGAAAAAGCAGCGCATATTAATTAAACAACACCTGGAAGAGGTGCTATTAAACTTGATGCCAACCCTCACACAATCTGGCCATCACATATCAATAAATTGCCATGAACAATTGAGTTTTGAATGTTACGCCGGCGCCTTTACCCAAATATTTAGCAACTTAATTACCAATTCGTTGTTGCATGGCTTTGAGCATATGCAGGCAGGTATTATCACCA
>Ga0209290_1000340_pt1 | contig 37955 bp, 32 predicted proteins | sample EN1Hudsemesocosm_2_FD_184632 | JGI IMG/M metagenome (GOLD analysis project Ga0209290, IMG submission 184632) | Methane-oxidizing microbial communities from mesocosms in the Hudson Canyon - EN10B Hudson Canyon (SPAdes) (version 2) | ecosystem: Environmental > Aquatic > Marine > Cold seeps... | reverse complement strand
CCTATTTTTTATGCACCGATATGCAATGTTCCATTGACTAAGTTTAGACCAAGTTTCAGGAAACTCACTTTACTAGTACTGGCCATGTTTTTAGCACTTGCCAAACATTCTGCATCATAAGGGGCTGCCCTTTGAGGGTAGGGTGAATGCCATCTGCCTGTATCATGCCAGTGACACCGGCAAGACCATCCATAAAAAAGGGCACGAGAAGCGTCTCATTTTTTTGCGCTAGCGCCTCATAAAGCCCCGTAAATTGCCCAGTATAACGTTCACCATAATTAGGTGGAATACGCATTCCCAGTATGATGACTTGCGCACCACTCGCTTTAGCTTGCTGAGTCATTACATCCAGATTAGCTTGAATATGTTTAATCGGTGTACCACGCAAGCCATCATTACCTCCCAGTTCTAAAATGACCAGATCAGGCTGGTGCTGCTTCAGCGCAGCGGCAAGCCGGTAACGACCGCCCGTTGTCGTTTCTCCGCTAATACTGGCATTAATAATATTGAAGGCTTGATCTGTGTATTCACGGCTCAAACGCTCTTTGATTAATTCAACCCAGCCTTTGCTTTTGTCTATCCCGAAACCTGCACTAATACTGTCGCCCATCACCAGAATGGTATTCTCTGGAGCCTTAATTGATAAAGAAGATGAAACAGTATTTCTCTGCGCTCTTTGCTCTTCAGCACTTGTTTTTTCAAGTGGGCTCGCATAGCTTATGCTGATTAAGCATAAGTTCAGCAGAACGGCCAATGTAAAAAATAAAATCATAAATGGAAGACGTAATAAATCATGAGTGAAGAGATTCAAACAAAACTCCTGTTAAAGTTGCAGAATGTGTCTAAGGTCGTTACCACCGGTAGCGAGGAACTCACCATATTGCAAGGCATGAGTCTTGAAATCAAGTCAGGTGAAACGGCGGCTATAGTCGGCGCATCCGGGAGTGGAAAATCCACCCTGCTTGGCATTATGGCGGGTCTGGATGAAAGCTCCTCCGGTGAAGTCTGGTTGCAAGACGAACCCTTGCACCAACTTGATGAAGACCAACGCGCTGCTATTCGCGCGCAAGGCGTCGGTTTTGTATTTCAAAGCTTCCAATTATTACCCGGTTTAAACGCGCTGGAGAATGTTAGCTTACCGATAGAAATGTCTGGTCAATATACCTTAAAAGAAAGCGCAAAGCTGGCAAAAGAATGGTTACAAAAAGTAGGATTAGCCCACCGTTTAAACCATTACCCTCGCCAACTCTCAGGCGGTGAACAACAACGTGTGGCCATAGCACGCGCCTTCTCTGCTCAGCCAAAAGTACTATTTGCAGATGAACCCACCGGTAACCTTGACCAGCATACCGGCCAGCAGATTATCGACTTATTATTTGAGCTCAACCGTGAACATCAAACCACCCTGATTCTGGTCACCCACGATGAAAGTCTGGCACAGCGCTGTCAGCGTCGTTTGAAAATGGAAAATGGCGCCATCATCGAGGAACAAAAGCCACAGCAGGATCAGCCACAGAAAAGTAAAACCACGCTGGATACGCCGGCATGAAGCAAAATTCCAAAGCAAGTTCATCAGGTTTATCCTGGCTAAAACTCATTCAGCTCAGCCGCGTTTCTCTTTGGCGAGAATTACGCGCAGGACAAATGAACATTATTGTTCTGGCCTTGATTTTAGCAGTCACCGCGGCCACGATCATCAGCGTGTTTAGCAGCCGAATCGATGCCGGCATGCTCAATAAATCGACCGAACTTTTAGGTGCCGACCTACGTGTACGTTCAAGTAAAGCACTGCCCGATAGTTTCTACCATCACGCTCACTCTTTAGACCTTAAAACCTCCACCACCCTCGAATTCCCCAGCATGGTGATGGTCGGTGAAGAGATGACGCTGGCCGCCTTAAAAGCGGTTGATCAAAATTATCCTTTAAAGGGCAGTGTCATGGTCGCTCAGGATGCTTTCGCTTCCTTAAACGAGACTGAGCAAACAGCTGAAACAGATATCAAACCAAATTCCGAGGCTATCCATTCTGGCCCGAATTCCGGTGAAGTTTGGGTAGAGTCACGCTTATTAGCCTTATTAAATGCCCAGGTAGGTGACGCGATAGAAGTGGGCCGTTCGAGCCTAAAAATAGCCGCGGTGATCACGCAAGAAAGTGATCGAGGCGGTAATTTCTATAGCTTATCGCCCCGATTGATGATGCACCTCGATGATGTCGAAAATGCAGGCCTTATTCAAACAGGTAGCCGCGTCACTTGGCGTATATTAGCGGCCACGAACGCTAACTTGCCACAACAACAAACCGCACAGATCATTGATGAATATAAGCAATGGCTTAATCCTCAGTTGGCAGCGCATCAAAGCATTGAATCCTTATCAGATAATAATCAGGCTTTAGCGGGCGCACTCGATAAGGCACGCAGTTATTTATCTTTAGCCGCCATACTCGCTATTTTATTGTCAGGTATCGCAATTGCCATGGCGGCCAGTGATTATGCGCAACACCATTTTGATACCAGCGCCTTGTTGCGTACTTTGGGTGCCAGCCGACGTCAGGTTCTGAGTTTATTTACCCTGCAGCTTCTGTATCTCGCCATTTTATCCAGCGTCGTGGGCTTGATATTCGGCTCCCTGATTCAAAATGTCTTAGTTGATATATTAAGCGGCTTATTTGTGCGTGAATTACCACCAGCAGGCTGGACTGCTTGGGCCATCGCCTGTGCAACTGCCCCTTTTACTTTGCTCGGTTTTGCCCTACCACATTTATTACGTATTGGTCGAGTATCCCCCCTAAGAGTACTGCGTCGAGAGCTTGAGCCCATGAGCTGGAATAGCTGGGCAATTTATAGCTTGGCGATCGCCGCGGTATTTATATTAAGCTTCTGGTTCACTCGAAATGTGAGAATGTCGGCAATTATCGTGTTTGGCGGCTTCATCGCCTTACTGGTGCTAATGGCCATTTTACAAATACTGCTAAAGCTCGCAGCAGGTATTGTGCCAGCTCACCGTTTCTCTCTGTATATCCGATTTGCCTGGCAGCATATTATTCGTGACAGCCGCAAAACTTCCGCGCAAGTATTAGCCTTTTCGATGATATTAATGGTGATGATTATCATCGCGACTGTACGCAATGATTTATTAGCCGACTGGCAACGTAGCTTGCCAGAGGATGCACCAAATTTCTTCGCCATGAACATCCAGTCTTATGAAGTTGAACAATATCAACAGACATTGGATAAAGCAGGCTTCGAACGTAACCCACTTTTCCCGATGGTACCAGGCAGACTGACTGAGATTAACAACCAAAATGTTCAACTTGATGACCAACTTAAAGAAGAGCCCGCTTTACAGCGAGACTTAGCCCTAACCTGGAGTAAAACCCTTCCTTCTGGTAATAAAATCCTGCAAGGTCAGTGGCTCCAAACAAACGAAAATAGCATTCAAGGGCCGCAAGTCTCCGTCGAAGCAGGTTTAGCAAAACGCTTAAAAATCCAACTAGATGATCAGCTAAGTTTTGACGTTGCGGGAGAAATATTCAAGGTCACGGTCACGAGTATTCGCAGTGTTGACTGGGGTTCACTCAGCCCGAATTTTTATATGATTTTCTCACTTGATGTACTGCAGCACCTTCCCGTGAGTTACCTCACCAGCTTTCATGTACCGGCACAGAAAAACCAACAATTAACGCAACTTATTCGCGCTTATCCCACCATCACCTTACTTGATATGAGCATGGTCTTTATCCAAATACAGCGTTTATTGGAGCAAGTGAGCCTGGCAGTCGAATATTTATTACTACTGGTACTGCTCGCAGGTATATTGGTCTTAATGGCGGCACTACACACCAGCCTGGATGAACGAATTCAGCAAGGCGCTATCTTACGTACTTTAGGTGCGAGTCGGGCACAACTCAGATTGAGTCAGTGGAGCGAATTTAGCTTATTGGGTTTGATTGCGGGGGTCATCGCTCTGGCTGGCGCGGAAGCTATTTGCTTGGTTTTATACAATAAGTTATTTGATCTTGATTACCAGCTACAATGGCCACTTTGGCTCTGGCTACCTATCTGCTCGACACTATTAATCACCTTACTCGGCGCGTTAGCGACACGCCGCGTGTCTAAACACCCTCCCATTGTGGTGCTGAGAGAAGTGTAAGGTTCTTCTTTGAGGGAGGGGGACCAAGAATTTCGATTTACTTAAAAGTTGGTTTTTTCCGCCCTTACCACCCACCTAAATTTTTATTAACTTAGCTGCGTAGCATTCCATGCAGTTTTGAATGCCGCATTTAAATTCAAATAAAATTATGTGGTGAAAGTAATGATAAAAACAAAAGCTTTATCCTTAAATTTACTTAAGTCAGCGTTGGGGTTATCCCTCGCGGCTGGCTTAAGCTCAGGGGTGTCGGCTATCGGCATCGAAGACGTGGTTGATGGTGGCAACAACTTCCCCTGGGAACGGGTCGAAATTGCCGGTACCAAATGCAGTGATGGTTCGCAATATAAATTCTGGGTACACGATAGTCCCGCCTCGAACAATCTAGTCATTATGTATGAAGGCGGCGGCGCCTGTTGGGATTATGAGAGCTGTAGCGGTGCCTTAGGTTTACTTGGCGCATCAAACCCAAATGGACTTGCTGATGATTACATCACCCAGCAAAAAGCAAAATATGTCTCGCCTATTGCTAATGGAGCAGACCCTGGTTTCCCTTTGCGTTCGAAAACAGATATTGCCACTAAGGACTGGGATGTCGCTTACATGCCTTACTGTACAGGTGATGTTCATGTCGGTAACAATGTCGTCACCTACGATGACCCTTCTGGCGTCAACCCTCCAATCAATTTCCACCATATGGGTTATCACAATTCAACCGAAGCCCTTGATTATTTGAATGGCCGTTTTCCAACGGTTAATAAAATGATGATCACCGGTTTCAGTGCCGGCGGGGTTGCCTCTGGCGCTCTTTACTATGAAGCTCGCCAAAGACTGAATGTTAGTGATGGCTATATGTTGAACGATTCCGGCCCACTGTTCCCGGCACCGGATAGCAGTTTTAATTCTCGCCAATTACACGACACCATTAATGCCGCTTGGGATATGTCGAGTGTATTAGTGAATATGCCTGCCAGCTTTGATCCAAATGACATGGGAAGTGTCACCGACTCCTTAGCAACCGAATTCCCTCAAGACAGCTTTGCTTACACAGGTTACAGCACGGATTTTAATTTTTCGCGTTTCTCCTATGAGCGTTTTTATCCAGGTTTAGACCAGAGTGGCATTCTTGCTCTATGGCAAGAGGATCAGCAGTTACTGGTTAATAAAATGAACCAATATGGCAACTTTAGCTACACGATTCCATGGAACAGGCCTATTAATGATAGTCACTGTTCAACCATTCTAACTTTCCTTGGCAGCCATTCTTGCCCAAGCATTCGTAAGAAAAGGTGGTATGAATACTGGGAATGGCCCTGGTCACAAACCTGGAAGTGTGCCGGTACCTCTACCGGTATGACCAGCTTTCTATCCCAGTGGGTTGGGGGTAGCACACTACGTTTGAAAGAGCCGTACAATAACTACAACAACGAAGATCCAGGCATGCAGATTATCGGCCCTCAAATTAACTCGGCATTGTAAAATATAAACAACTGGTTAAATTTCACCTATGACAGCATGGATAGACGGTCATAGGTGACTTTTTAAGGTAATGAATTATTTAATAATAAAAACGAGGATCACCATGAATAATAAATTTAATAAAGTGCTTATCGGCATATCCTTGCTTATCACGGCGAGCACAGCTTACCTCTGGCAACTGACTAAGCCTATTGATTCACCTGTGGCAACACCGCTTACCGGTTTTGATAGCACCATAGATAGCAAAGAGCCCGTTATCAATGGCAAAAAAGAAGAACAAACCCGCAGCAACGAAGCAACTAGAATAGTGAACAACATGGACAATAAAGTTCCTTTTTCCACTTCGCTCATTGATGAGTTATTTCCCAAAAATGATCCTGCCTGGGCATGGGCAAAAGTTGATTTGGAAAGTATAAAACAAGAGATACCTGATAACTTGTACTGGACACTGGGTGCACCCACCACAGACTCAGCATTATTGGAGCAACGAAAAGAAAACAAAGACAATTGGGATAAAGAATACGGCAAAGTACTTTCAAATACTGCCACAGAGAAAGAAATTCGCGCTTACTACGCTCACCTAAACGCCGTTTCAACTGACTATATTGAATTTGCCACGCTACTACTCAACCGGCACAGTAAAGACCTGCCAGAAGAAGCTTATGGTTTACAGACACTCGCCAGGAATTTGCATTTAGCGCGTCTGGAAGAGATACCGGGAAAACTCAATAATGCTGTAGAACGTCGGAATAAACATGTCGCTCGCCGAGAAGTGTGGTTAGCCGATAAAGAAGGCTTCGAGGCAAACCTCAGTGCTGAACGAGAAGAGGCGCGAAGAGCCTTGGGAAAGATTTAACACCTTGATAACAGCAAAGCGACTAATGTCACCAAGGTACTCTCCTCGTCTGTCAGCCACCCTACCCGCGGTGTTATGTGCCATAACGGGCGGCGTTTTATACGCCTTGAGTAATGTTGGTTTCGGTTTCTGGCCCTTGGTTTTTATTTGTTTCATGCCTTTGTGGCTGGCATTTGATCATGCCAGGCACACTAAGGCTTGCGCCTTATTCGGTTTCATCTTTGGCTTGGCTGTCTTTGCTGTCGGTTATCCTTGGTTATTTTCCCTTACCGGTGAATTTATCGGCGGAGGAGTGTTACTCTCGGGCATTCTATGGAGTGCGGTTGCGATTTGCTTTGCTGGCGGTTTCGCGGTTTATGGCCTGCTTTATAGACGTTTTCGGAAAATGGCTTGGCCACAAGCCTTGGCAGGTACCCTCCCCTTAATCTTACTAGAGTGGCTGCAAACAAACCTGTTCCCTTCCTATACGGGGGCAGCGCTTATATCCGTTCCGATACTGGCACAGATAGCCGACCTGGGAGGCCCGTTATTATTAAGCGCCTTCGTTCTTATCATAAATAGTTGCTTATATTCCGTTTTTCTTCACAAACAAGATAGAGACTCACATACATTTAAGTCATTGTTTGTAGTCATGAGTCTATTTTCTATGGTGGGTTTATATGGCTATTTTGAAATAAATTCACAACAAGATCAGCAACTTTTACCAGAACGCAAAGCACTACGTATTGGCGCCGTACAAACCAACCTTGTGATGCTGGAAAAAAGCGAGCTGTCGTTAAAAAGCCACAAGACCCACCTAGAACAAAGCAGAGAACTGTTGGCACACAGCCCGGTCGATTTATTGATATGGCCTGAAACTGCTTATGTAAGAGGCTTAAGACGACCACTACCGATAGATGCACAGTTTATTCGGGCTGAAATCGATGTTCCGATATTATTTGGTGGTACCTCTGTTTGGCAGGAAAATGGACAACGCGCCAGTGCCAACTCAGTCTTCTTGGCAAATTCTGCAGGTAAAATAGAGCAAGTCTATGACAAAAACCAACTTATCCCCTTCGCCGAGTACTTTCCTTTTCCCAGGGCGCTAAACGACGATGTCATCGCTAGTTTTGCAGGCCCCTTTCTAGTCAGTCTGGAAGAAACCATAAAAGCCCTATTCCCGGAGCGTCAGGAGTTCCGTCCAGGTCAAAGTAAAAAAGCACTTCTACTAAAATCACCGTTAAGCAGTTCACCAGAGTCTATCAGTACGTCAACCTATATCAGTACGCCCATCTGTTATGAAATTATTCACCCTGAATTTATTAGAGAGATGGTAAATCAGTCACATCCGGAGCTCATTATCACCCTCGCTAATGATGCTTGGTTTGGCGACTCGCAGGAGCCCTGGATACATCTATCCCTGGCGCGCTTACGTGCCATAGAGCATCAAATGTGGGTAGTACGTGCCACCAACAGCGGCATCAGCGCTATTATCGATCCGACAGGACAGATTGTAGCCCGCACTAATTTGCTCACCAAAGAAAACTTAACGGCGACGGTTTATCCTCGCCGATCTTCTACCCTATACACACGATATGGTGACTGGGTAGCCTGGCTTGCAGTGAGCATAACGCTCACAGGTTTGCTCATCAGGCTGCCTCTACCTCGCTTGTCGCCTTTCTTCACGAACCGATGAAGGCTGCAGACCAGTCCAACTTTTGAAAGCGCGACGAAAGCTAGACGCATCACTAAAGCCCAGTTTTTCAGCTATCTCACTCACCGTTAACGGTGTGCTTCTGAGCAAGCTGATAGATTGATCCCGTTTAAAATCATTTATTAGGTTTTGATAACTAGTTCGGCTAGATTGTAGTTTCCGGTACAAACAGCTACGGGAAGTATTTAATTGTTCGGCAATTTGTTCCAAGGTCGGGAAATTGGGATAAGTTTCCGCCAGTATCACATTGACCCGCTCTTTAATAGAAAACCGGCCTTCCCATTTCCTTAAGGCCTGTTGGCATTGCTGCATCTTAATGTCTCTAAGCTGCTCATTGGCGGTCTGAATGGGTAAGTTCAAGCAATCTTTATTAAAGATAATTTCATGACAGGGAGAATCAAATTCAAGCTGGCACCTAAATACCTCGTGATAAAGCTCAAAATGCGGAGGACGAGCATAGGGAAATCTGACAGTATGAAATTTTAAGGGCTCCCCTGTTAACCAGCGTGCTTGATGGAGGCAACATGCATAAAGCGTTTCCGTTGCGAACCACTGCAAGTACAGCGGTAGCTTGCGACGGTAGAGTTGCTCAAAGCGAACGGTTGCTGATCGTCCCTCAAGTTCAGGTTCGATATCCAGAGAGATGGCCAATAATAAATGATAATGCTGTACTGATTCTAATGCCTGCATTAATGTCGAGCAGGACATGATGAGTTGACCGACGGTATCTGCGGCGACCAAATTCAGTTGTTTACCGTAACTAAAACCTAGGCCTCCAGGTACATCCCTTAAAGATTGCGTCAAAACCTGGCACCAGGATGTCGGACTGATACGTTTTCGGCAATTACTCAAATCACTCAAACGACCATCATATCCTCGCAACGCGAGTCCTTCGGCTTCAAGTACATTTTTAAGTACAGACAGGTAAAGCACACCGATCACTTCATCTTCCATATCAAAATGAAAACCAAGAGATTTTGTCATTATTTTTATCTCCCACTTATGCAAGGTCGTATATCAAGAATCCTAATAGCGCTAACCGACCACTCTTTGTATATCTATATCAGAACATCCCTATCCGAAAAGTTGACCCTAGATTAACCAACCGTTTTATTCGGACTGTAAGCATTTAAGAAGCAAGTCGCTCAAATATCAAAAAAATAAGTCATGCAAATCAAACTATCGCTATGCAAATTGTCCACATAACTAGGCAAATAATTAAATCATTTTTAGCAAAGAACATAAGCCTCTGAATTTAATGACTTTTTATATTTTTTAACTTTATGACCAAAATGATGGTTATTTTGCCTTATGTCGAAAGTCACTCGGCGTTTGGTCGAGAATTTCTTTAAAGGCACGATTGAAGGAACTTAAGGTACGGTAGCCGACATCGAGCGCTATGTTTTGAATTGGCGTGTTTGGCTCTTGAACTAAACGCTGACTAGCTTCTTCAATACGCAACTGATTGATATAATCATTGAAATTACGATAGTTGAAAGTGCTATTAATTAATGCTCGGGTTTTATAGACAGGTAAGTCAATCTGAAGAGAGATTTCTTTCAAGGTTAACTTTTCTGTACGATAGAAACCTTCATCCATTAATTGCTTTAATTTCAGGGCCGCTTCTGAATGCGTATTAGCTTGCGTGATAACCTGCTCGTTAAGCGGCGCTTGTTCTAGTTGCTTAACAGCCAAACCACCTCCACCTTGACTCACCTGAATACCAAGAAGCACACCATCACGACCTTTTAATAGCAGTGAGCCGCCAATGAGGGCGCAAATACTCACCACAATAGGTAAAGACAAAGAACCACCATTCCCGTTATTCATCGAAACAGTCACCCACAAACCCGTGAAGCCAACCGTGACTAATAAAGCCACCCGCAACCGTCTTCGACTCTCTATTAAATCATCTTTCCAGTTGGAAACAATCACCCATAGGCCATTCAATAAGACGACATATTCTGCAAACTGGGGCATATACCAAGTCCATAGATATAAATTGCCAGAGGTTTCTGTATCGGCACCAAAACTACGACCAACTGCGGGTGCAACGAAGCTGTATACAGCCAGTACTGCCCAGACTGAAAATAATTTCGGCCGTCGAGCAAAAGCTAGCTGACAGAGCAACCAAAATAATGCCGGCAGGGTGGTCATAATATCCCCGGCTAACCACTCAAATCGAAGGGGGATATGCGTTCTCAGCAAAAAGGCACTTGCTGCAAGCAATAAAGCCAAAAATACCTTAGCAATTGCAAGATCTCTGAAGTCCCGAAGTACGACGATAAAAATTAAAGTAAGGCAACCGAGGCCAAAACCTGTCAGCAATAGCACACAATTCCCCATTCTTATTTTTAGTTAAACAGAGTATTGATTTTTAAAGCGCGAGTATCAATGACATTACAGGCCAACATTTTAAGGCTTGCCGGACAAAAAGATCATGACATAGTCAATTTAGACATATACTAAATAAATTGAATGAAAATAAAGGAGTGTTGACGTGCCTAAACCGGTCAAGGATAAAAAACCAGCCCCTCAACATAAACCGGCGCCTCATCCGGTATTTGACTGGCGACCACTACTCTTCACTCTGATCACTTTTTTCGTCTATCTAAGCAGTATGCAAGATGCCAACAAACAAACGGAAGAGATAGCCTACTCCAAGTTAAAAAAAATGATCGAATTGGATTATGTTTCATCTGTTACCTTTCAAGGACGGAACATTACTGCCACACGAAATAGTGAAGACCCAAAAACTAAACTCAAAACTTTTCACAGCACGCTACCGGATATTGATGATGCTAACTTGATGCCGCTACTCGAAAAACATCAGGTCGAAGTGTTGGTTAAATCAAGTGAACACCCGGTGTGGCTGAGTATTATTTTCAACATACTACCCTGGTTACTTATCTTTGGTTTTTTTGCCTACAGTAACCAGGCACTACAATCCAGGATGGGTGGCGGGAATAGTCCTTTCAGCTTTTTTAAATCCAAAGCACGTCTCTACGAAAAAATGATCACTCACATTGGTTTTGATGAAGTCGCCGGTTTAGAGTCCGCCAAAACAGATCTGAAAGAGGTGATTGAATATTTAACACGCCCTGAAAAATTTCGAAAATTAGGCGCTAAATTACCACGTGGCATTCTCATGATGGGCCCACCAGGTACAGGTAAAACCCTGCTTGCCAAAGCAACCGCCGCAGAAGCCGGCGTGCCTTTTTTTAGTGTCAGTGGCTCTGAGTTTATTGAAATGTTTGTCGGTGTCGGCGCTTCACGTGTACGTAGCATGTTCACAGAAGCTCGCGAAAAAGCACCTGCACTGATCTTTATTGATGAAATTGATTCCATTGGCCGTGTGCGCGGTACCGGTATGGGTGGCGGCAATGATGAACGCGAACAAACACTGAACCAGATACTCTCAGAAATGGATGGTTTTGCCACTGAGGATGCCGTCGTGGTGCTTGCGGCGACCAATCGACCCGATGTGCTCGATCCAGCCCTGATGCGCCCCGGTCGATTTGATAGAAAAGTCACTCTGGATCTGCCCCAGAAAAAGGCACGACAGCAAATACTAGTCGTTCATACCCGAACAAAGCCGGTCGCCAGAGATGTAGATATTAAAGATTATGCGGCGAGAACCATAGGCTTTTCAGGTGCCGACCTTGAAAATCTGGTGAATGAGGCCGCCCTGCATGCTGCGCGTTATGATAAAACAGAAATTGATCATCAGGACTTTGAGTATGCTCACGACAAGATATTACTCGGATCAGTTGGCCAGGAAATATTAAATGAGAGTGACCGCAAGCGTATCGCTTATCACGAATCAGGCCACGCGCTAGTCGCCCTGTTATCGTCTCATTCAGACCCGCTGACTAAAGTCACCATTATTCCAAGAGGTCGAGCACTCGGTGTCACCGAAACCCAACCTGCTGAAGACCGTTTAAATTACCTACAAGACTTCCTGGAAGAGCGCTTACATATCTTACTTGGTGGTCGCTGTGCAGAAAAACTCATGCTCGGACAGGTTAGTTCCGGCGCAGCAGATGATTTAAAGCAGTGCACGCAACTTGCCCGCAGAATGATCACTCAATGGGGAATGAGCGAGGCGCTTGGTCCTATTTTTCTTGCACAGCACGAAGAGCACCCTTTTCTAGGCATGGAGATGACACAAACCAAAGAGTTCAGTGATCAAACAACGCGCCTGGTTGATGAAGAAGTAGAGAAATTAGTAAAGCGTTGCGAGCAAGAAACAGTCCAGCTATTAAGCAAACATAAAGCTGATTTGGAAAAATTAGCGAGCGAATTACTGGCTCAAGAAACCCTTGAAGCAGAAGCTATTATTAGCTTGCTAGACTTACCCTTAAAAGAAAACTTCCATTAGGCTGTAGCGATCTGCTACAATTTAATCATTCTCCTAAGAATGAGGTAATGTTATGACTAAATCTGCTTCCCCCATACGCCTGGAAAATAATTTAATGCAGGCTGCCAAGATGACGGGTAAACGTTATAAGCGCTCTACAGCAGAACAAATTGAATACTGGGCTGACATTGGCCGCAGTGTCGCAGGCGTAATTGACCCTGATACATTAATCTCAATACAAAGCGGTCTTTCTAAAGTCAATGTAGAAGCCGTAAACACCGTGCCAATCAGTGCTGATGATGTTTTCGGTAATCTGGATAGACAACGCGACTCTGGCGAATTAACAAAAAATATCACCACCACCTGCAGTAAATATCAAGCTTCTGTCACAACACCAGGTTTGCTGGAAGAGATTGATCAAGATGGCAATGTCCGAACCGGCATGTTTGAAAAAGGCCGCTTCGTCGCTCAATAAGGAACCCAATGAGCACTAAACAACTTTGGCTATTAGCGGGCGGTAATGGCTCAGGTAAAACCACTTTTTACCGAACTCAGCTCGAACCTCTCGGCATACCGTTTATAAACGCAGATAATATCGCCAAAAAACTCTACCCGGAAAGCCCTGAAGCACATAGCTATGAAGCAGCAGCTATTGCTGAGGAATTGCGTTATGACTTACTTCATCAAGGCCAAACCTTCTGCTTTGAAACGGTTTTCTCTCACCCTTCAAAAATAGACTTTATCGCCAAAGCCAAAGCATTAGGGTATGAAGTCATACTGGTATTTATTCACCTTAGCTGCAGCGAGTTAAATAAAGCCCGTATCACTCAGCGAGTCTTGGAAGGCGGACATTTTGTACCCGATGATAAAGTCGTCAGCCGGATCCCACGCACTATCAACAATATCAAAACCGCGATCACACTCAGTGACCAAGCTCACTTGCTGGATAACTCTAGTGTAGATAAACCCTTCCAACGCGTCGCAACGATCAAAGATAATGTCTTAGTCAGTGATGCCAGCTCACTCACAGACTGGGCACAGGAATTGTTGGGGTAAGGCCGATATTAGTGACAGCGCTGATTATCTGTTCTAAACCATTTGGTATTGTCGAGATATAAGCGCTCGTCCTGAAATGAAAGAGCATAGTTCGCCGTTTCACCGGCACTATACTGCAAAATCAACTGCCCATAAGCAGAGCTTGAGCCTGTTGCTTTCCAGTGTCCATTTCCCTGCCCGCTGTAAGCACCACTGGCACCACCGCCAAATCCCCCAGCACTGTTTGAACGATAAAAAACACCATTACTGCAAAGCCAGATATGCTCTTCTTCAGAATAACCTGAACCCGTGTAATAGCGAACAATATACCGTCCACGCATATACTCCTGCCAAGTATCTGCATCGCTCACTACTTGTTGAACTGAAGCCGCCTTAAAGGTCAGAGCTTTTGCAAATTTACGAGCTGTTTTATTTACCCTGGAAATTACCTCCTGTTTAGCGATAACAATCACTGCAACAGCCAAACCGTTTTCACCCACCCTTGCGTCTATATGCGCGCTTAAGTCATTTTGCGGGGGGGTCACGCGATAGTCTGCAACCAGTAAATCATCAACCATGGAGAGCGATGAGCTAGGATAAAGTTGTAAACTGGCATCCAAAGGAATAACTTGCGCCATCACTTGCTTCAGATCAGCGATGCTTAATTGTTCAATGTATAAGAACATGGAGGCCTGCTCATCACCTCGCGATAACACAAAAAAATCCGAACCTTGAGGCCATACTCCCTGCCAGCGCATGGGAATAGTAAAACCAAGCCCTAACTGACTTGATTCGATATATACCCCTTCGGTATAAAGCTGGCCTTGCTGAACTTCAACAGCATGCACATGCAAAGAAAGCACAGCCAGCGTTAAAGCGCTAAGAATCAAGAAGGTTATAGTTTTCATAACTCACCCTATTTATCAGACCTCACCTCTAATATTAGTTCAAAGGCGAGCGAATAAAAGGCGAAAGCATTACACTTCAGACGGGGCCCATCACTTATATGCCTCACACTTATATGCCTCACACACTCACAGGATCAAATGTATTAAATGACACTTAAACGGGATACTATTTCAGTTTTATATGAATTCAATTTCACACCCACCACGTCTAACAGGCCACCTTCATGGACAGAACAGTTACCACCCAAAAGCTGGATGGTTTATTTATCGTAACCATCAACCGTCCCGAGCGAAAAAATGCAGTTGATAAAAACACGGCTTTGGCCTTATATGAAACCTTCAAGGCATTTGATGCCGACGATTCACTTAAGGTGGCGATTTTAACGGGTAGCGACAATACCTTTTGTGCCGGTGCAGACCTCCAGGCCATGACAGATGAAGAGAGTCGCAACCCAATACAAGAAGACGGTGACTTAGGTCCGATGGGCGCATCACGCCTGAGACTATCTAAACCTGTCATTGCTGCTATAGAGGGCCATGCCGTCGCAGGTGGTTTTGAGCTTGCCTTATGGTGCGATTTGAGAGTGGTCTCAGAGAAGGCGGTCATGGGCATTTTTTGTCGACGCTTTGGCGTGCCGCTTGTCGATTTAGGCACCGTCAGATTACCCCGTTTAATTGGGCAATCTCGTGCGATGGACCTCATACTCACGGGCAGAGCCGTCGCGGCTGAAGAAGCCTTGAATATTGGCCTGGCCAACCGACTGGCTTCTGAAGGCCAAGCACTACATGAAGCCGTTCAGCTCGCAAAATCTATTTCAAACTTCCCTCAAACCTGCATGCGAAATGACCGTTTATCGGCTCTCGAGCAGTGGGGTTTATCTGAAGAAGATGCCATGAAAAATGAAGTGCAACGTGGTTTAGCTACTTTCCACTCAGGTGAAACGCTTGAAGGTGCCGCTAATTTCAAAGGCGGCCAAGGACGACATGGTCAATTTGAGTAATACTTAAAATAAGGGCCTAGCTCAGGTAGGCCCCATGCTATCTTCCAGCTAAAGCTTCACGATTAACTTACCTTTATTCTCACCCGTGAAGAATAAGTTCAGTCCCTCTATCGATGATTCCAAACCTTCAAGAATATGAGATCGATGTTTGATTTTTCCCGACATCACATAAGGCGTCAGCTTTGCAATCAAGCTGGGTACTTCTCCAAAGTGATCAGGCATGGTGAAGCCTTGTATTGTTAAACGCTTCTTGATGACAGGAATCCAGTTTGGACCCGGGCTCGGTACTTCTTTACTGTAGTCAGCAATCATCCCACACACGACTACACGACCATGGGCATTCATGCGCTCAAATATCAGGTTCTGTATCGGGCCGCCGGTATTTTCAAAATATAAGTCGATGCCATTTGGCGCGAGCTTAGCCAATTGGCCATCCAAGTCTTCAGATTTGTAATTGATGGCACCATCAAAACCCAATTCATTGACAATCCAGTCTGCTTTTTCAGCGTTACCGACAACACCAATAACGTTTAAGCCTTCCGCTTTAGCCAGTTGGCCAACCAAAGAGCCCACTGAACCCGCTGCACCTGTCACGATGATCGTTTCGCCTTTTTTGGGTTTTCCTACATTAAATAAGCCCTGCGTAGCCGTCAAACCAGGTAGCGCAAATATTGACAATATAGCCTCATCAGGAAGCGGCGCCTGTACCTTATTGATACCATCACCATTGCTCAGTGCATATTCTTGCCAACCCATCATACCCATCACGCGGTCACCCACTTTAAAGTCTGGGTGATTACTTTCAACCACATCGCCTACACCAGAACTGCGCATGACAGTGCCTAATTCGACAGGCGGAATATAACTTTCAGTATCCGGGCTCATCCAACCAAACATCGCTGGGTCCAATGACATATGATTTTGCTTAATTAAAATCTCACCCGGCCCCGCTTTGGGCAGATCTTTCTGGACAACTTCAAATAACTCAGCACTGACCGGACCCGCTTGAGGACGTTTAATAAGATTTATTGCCGTATAAGTTGTCATATATTCACCTTGTGAGCTATTCAAATTAAGTGTCTTTGATTTCTAGATGTCATTATTGCGGGTATTTTATGCAGTATATATAGGCTATATTGCTAATGTTTATTGTCAAAAAGACAATAATAAGCATGCGGAGGCGAATTTGGATCAGTTAAAGGCTTTGAAGTACTTTGTAGCAGTCGTTGATACCGGCAGTTTTACCAAGGCAGCCGCACATTTTTCTGTACCGCCCTCCTCACTTTCAAGACGCATCGCTGACCTTGAAAGTAGCTTAGGTGCAAACTTGCTTAAGCGATCTACCCGTGTCGTCAACGTGACCGAAATTGGTCGAGAGTATTATCAGCAAGTATCCAAAATAATAACTGAATTAGATTATAGCAATGAAGTGGTACGCAGTTATCAAGCAAAGCCAATGGGTCAGTTGCGTATCAGCTCCATGGTAGGATTTGGCGAGCGAATCCTATTGCCGCTTTTAGAAGAATTTGGCGAACTCTACCCCGACATTATTCTGGATGTACATCTCAGTGATGAGTTATCAACCTTGGGGCGCGATGATGTCGATATCGCTATTCGTGGCGGTTATGCGCCCAACGAGCGAGTAGTGGCACTTCGCTTGATGGGCAATCAATTCGTCCCAGCAGCATCAGCTGCCTATTTGGAGCATATGGGTACACCGAATCACGCCCTGCAACTTAAAGATCATAAAGGGCTTTATTATCGCACCCCCTTGGGGCCAACTCCCTGGTTATGCGAAATTGAGGGGCAATGGCAAGATGTTTCAGCCCCAGCCGTGGCAATTAGTAATGGCGGTATTTGGCTGATCGAAAAAGCAATCAAAGGGGAAGGCATTATCATGTTGCCGCGCTGGGTATTGCAGCCCTATTTAGATAGCGGTGAATTAAAACTTGTGAACATCAAACCCAAGCTAAGCACAAGCCAGAACCCAGAATTTGCGATTTATCTTTTATACCAAAAACAACGCTATCATGTACCCAAAGTAAAAGCGGCTGTGGATTTTTTAGTCGCAAGAATAAAAGGTAAATACTAGTCATATACGTGTATCTAAAACCCATCCTCTAGATAGAGCGCAGCTGTTACAAATGCAGCAAGGTTATTCATTCTCCAGAAAGCCTTCGACAAATTTAATCACACAATCCGGTCATAGTTGGCAATTTTGGTTTTTTGTCCTCTCCGGACATCATTCTGTCCTCTTTTCACTAGCTTTCAATGAAAGGTATTTTTATATTCATTAGAGCGGCCATATCTTTACATTGTAAATGTGATAATTAAATATTCGCCAGAGTGGTAAATACTATGTCTCTCGTCAAACTCAAGCCCAGGATTACAAGCCCGACTAGAAAGAGAACTCGAACTGAAGGAGAACAGCTCACTATTTCTATCGGTAAAATCAAACCTCTGGTTAAAATGCTGGCGGCGGACGGCGTACGAATAGACAAAATACTTGAAGAGACAGGTATTTCCTTATGTGATTTATCGCTATTTGATTTATCAATTGATTATGAGCAGTACCTGCGACTGATCGATAACGCTTATGCATTATCACCCGACCCAGCCTTTGCCTTAAGACTGGGCGAACAGTTTTATGTGAATCATGATGGCTTGCTCGCTTGCCGCATCATGAGTAGTGAAAATGCATACCAAGCCATGCATTTGCTGAAAGATTATCAATCACTGCTGACACTGTTATTTCAACTCAGCTTTGAGGTATTAGAAGATTATGCAGTTTTTACAGTTCAGCCTGCATATCGTTTAAACGACTCCTTGCCGTTTTTTATTGAGTACACCTACTCGGCAATTTATTCCATAGGCAAGTTCTGCATAGGCACGCAGCATATTGAGCTTTCCTTTGAATTCACCTACGAACCAACCACTATCCAGAGGAAAAGATACCTCGATTTTTTTGGCCGAAATGTACGGTTTAGTTGCAAACAGAATCGCGTATTGGTACCCCATGATGTGCTGCAAAAACCCTTTATTTTTGCCGATAAAGAAACAGCCAAAATAAACGATGAGATTTGTCAGGACAAAGTAATCGGCGTTGAACATGACCTGGATATTAAGCAAAGAGTGAGAGCACTGATTCAGAAAAATGAGTCATTCAATATTTCTTCAGAATCCTTAGCCGAGCAACTGTGTATGTCTCCCAGAACCTTGAGCCGTCAGTTGAAGTTTCATAATATCTCTTACAAAACAATATTAGAGGAAGAGCGAAAGAAGAGTGCCATTCAGAAGATACGTGAGCATGATATCCCTTTAGAAAAAATAGCCGAGCAATTGGGTTACCGAGATGCATCTTCATTCAGTAGAGCCTTCAAAAAATGGTTTGGTGTTGCACCTAACAAATTCAAAGAGGAATAAGTATACAGAGAGACAATACTCATGAGCAGGTTGCTATAGTCGTTATATAAAATTATTAATTCGTCACAAAAAACCATAATTGACTAGAAATGCATAGTATGTGACTGAAATGGTCATGGCGATTAATACCGCCAATCTTAATAATAGCTGTCTCAAAAAGGATGACCGTGATGTAGAGGTCAATAAAGTAACAGCAGTACTTTGTTAGCAGGATGCAAAATAAAAATAAGATGAACTAATCAAATAGGTCTAACAATGAATACGATAAATAAGCTGACTCAATCTAAACGACAAACGAAAAAACCTCTGCTCTCTATGTGCGCACTATCCCTCTCCTTGTTAATGGGTGCCGGCCAAGCTTTGGCTGCTGATAAGTGCTTTGTTATGGTTCATGGGCATGGCGTGGACTCGTCCTCAGAAGCCCAAGGTTATTGGAGTAATAATAACTTCAGTGAATACAACGGCGATAACTTTATGGATGACCTACTGGCATCCACTGATAACTATGCACTCACATATTATCAGTCATCAGATGATGCAGGATATGAATATTGGAGAGATGAAGCCGCAGGTGAGATCGCACGTCAAATAATCTCAATTAAAGAAGGCAATGGTGATGGCTACACTCACGCAGAAGCCGATACTCAGTGTTCAGCAAGTGATGATTTTTTTGTCATAGCGCACAGCCAAGGTGGGCCTGAAATGATGTATATCGCCGGCAATGCGACCTCAGGCGACCCTAGCTATAACACCGCTTACAGTTCTTCAGGTGCATCGGTAACAGTCGACTTCGACTCTGCAATGGACAACATTGAAGCAATATTCAGCATGGGTGGGTCAATTACCGGTACTGAAGGGGCTGACCGAATTTGTAATGGCAGCTGGGTAGAATATCTTGTTGGCGAGCTCGCTTTTGGCGGTTGTAACGACTCCGTTAAATGGCAGCAAACCAATGACGCCTACACAGTACGCAATTATATTGGTTCTAACTTAGCGGTGCCATATTGGGTCTTAGGCGGCTGGAATGAATTTCCAGGAATAGCATCGGCTTCATCTCTGTTATTGGGTGGTGATGACGATGGCTATATCAATCTTGCTTCACAAATGAGCTGCTCCGGTTCTGCGACACGCAATTTATATAATGACCTGAAAACATATAAGCATTTCTTAGGCATTAAGTACGGCAGTGCAACATACAAATGTAATGATTCAAATAAGGGTACACCACGTACTTACAATGCATTTAGCCTTGATGAGGACCATGACTCAGAGCGTAACGGTGGTAAAAATTCACCAAGTAATAAGTCTATTCCTAACGGCCTAGATTGCGGAAGTGGCAACATGGCATCCAGAATCAGTGACTGTACTTAGTTAACTGGCTGAATTTAATAAAAAGCTGGAGGCATTTCATCAATACTGGGGAATGCCTCCTCAATCAGACAGCAGCCAAAATAAACTGATTTCATTTACTACTATATATCCTGGTTACCTTGATCAACTGTTCGGGTTTAACAATGTTAAATAAAAAAAAGATCTCATTACTCTGCGTTTCAGTGCTTGCCATCACCTCAGTTTTTTTGATGAATGGGAACAATGAATCTACGACTCACTCTAACGAGTTAAGCCAAATAGCTAAAGTCCTACCCCTGATCAAACCAGATTTTGCTGAAAAAGTATCAATCAAAAACTCACTACCGCCAAAACCTGCCTTAATCACGCGTAAAGAGGCAACACCTCCACTTAGCTACATTGATACTATAAAAGCAAGTTCAGAAAAGAGCTCTTTCCAAGAGGCCTTACTCAAGGATCATCAACTACAAAGCAAGTATCCAGATTACAATCAAGGTATAGCCTCTATTGAACAAGACCCTATTGAAAGACGTTATGAACTAGATGAAAGAACTACTCAAAATGAGGCCGGCGACCATCAACTGACCATTTGGACAGATCAAAAGTACTATTTACACGGAGACGAAGTGATTGTTTTTGCCAGCCTAGAAGATTTAAGAGGCGTAAGGCTTAATACAGAATTTTTGGGGCAGCTGGTATATAACGAAAGCCAAAGCCTGCAACAATTCAAATTTCACGACGCCGACCAGGATGGTATTTATGAATATCGACTGACCTTAGATCAAGACAGCGACCCTGTGCTATTGGCCGGCCTATATAAGGTTCTGATCGTTAACAGTACCAACGAAATGGTCGATGCGGCGTCGTTCACTTTGTCTCAACCGGAGGTTCAGCTCACGGGAGAATATCGAGATCTTATCTCCCCAAACGGGGACCTATTAATACAAGCAGAAGTGGATGTGGCAGCCAAAAACCGCTTTTATTTTCAAGCGGCACTTTATAGCAGTACCAATGATCCAATAGGCACCACCCAAATTTCAGGAGATTTATTGCCCGGTCGTCATTGGATTGACTTAGCCTTTGATGGGCTGATGATCAGAGATGCTGAAGAACCTGGCCCCTATTTACTTAAAAGTATCTCACTCGCAAAGGTAGCCTTCCCTATTCAGCGCGCCCCGCTTATCTATCCCGAATTTTACACTCAGGGTTATAGTGTCGACCAATTTAGAAACACAAATTATGCCGCTGCGGATGCGCTACCCTAGTCTTTAGCTGATACTGCCTGAGTTCCAAATGGTGGAGTTTGCTTGCCGTCACACCCTGTAGCGTTTTCTATGAACGAGTATAAAGGGTCTCATTATGACTTCCATTTTTAGCAAAAATGATAAATCATGGCCTTCGGTTGTATACGCCGTTTTATATACTTCACTCAGTCAAATGATTTGCTCTAGTTAAACTAAAGGAATAACAATGCTACGAAAAATCCACTTTCTTCTCTTATGCCTCATGTCTATTTCGCTCTGCATGGCAACTAATGCCTTTGCCGATGCCAGTCATGAGCACTCACCGTCTTTCACCTCGACTCAAATCACCCCTCAGATCACCTTACTACAAGGTAAAGGTGGCAATGTTGCGGCCTTAACAGGTGAGCAAGGCACCTTGATTATCGATGATGATTACCAGGATATGTCACCCGCATTGAAGACAGCATTAAAACCTCTAGGCGGTTTGGAAAAGCTGACTTATGTTATTAATACCCATTGGCATGGTGACCATACGGGCGGCAATAAAGCACTAGGCGAACACACCACAATTATCGCCCACGACAACGTCAGAAAACGCCTTCTAACGCGACAGGAAATCAAACTCTTTAACATGGTGTCGGAGCCTTACCCAAGCGTTGCACTACCCTCCGTCACGTATGAAAAGAGCATGCGTTTATACTTCAACGATGAAGAGGTGGAATTATTGCATTTAGCCAAAGGCCATACTGACGGCGACTCCGTTGTCATCTTCAAAAAAGCAAATGTCGTGCACATGGGAGATCATTTTTTTAATGGTTTTTTCCCCTTTGTCGACGCCTCTTCCGGTGGCAATGTACTAACGATGGCTAAGAACGTCACCATCATGCTCGATAGAATTGATGAGAACACCACGATCATCCCAGGTCATGGACCACTTGCAAAAAAAGCAGACTTAGCAGCCTTTCGTGACATGCTATTAGGTACGGCTAAAGAAGTTCAAACCATGAAAAATAAAGGTATGAATCTAGAAACGATGCAGGCTGAAGGTCTATCAGACAAATGGGACAGCTGGACCGATGGCTTTCTCAATACCAAAACTTGGATCTCAATTATAGACGCCAGTTTATAAGGCTGTTTGTAGGTTTTAAACAGAACATCCGAAATTATAGCCCTAGCTTCTATACCTGTGCCCCTCCGGTGCAGGTGCATACCCTCCAGGTAAGTACCAGATAAGCAGTACCAGATGAGCTCTAGATAAGTACAAGTTACGTCATTCCCGCCTTTCCTTCGACTCCCAAAGTCAGCGAACAAATGTTCTTAAACGAACAATTTATACTTGAAAATCGCCTAAATATGACCAAATGTGACCAATTGTGCAGAATTTAAACAGCCTGTAATGTAACATTGCGTTACTGAGCGCTTAAAAATTAAGCAACTTATATGCTCTATGTGAGACCCCAGTCTACTTAGAGCCAGTCATATATAAAAATAAAGGTATTTGAAAATGTTAAATAAAGCACTAATGCTTGCCGGAGCTTCTGCACTTGTTCTAGGTGCCGTCGATGCACACGCCTGGAAACAAAATACTCACAAGCAAATTGTTATTGATGCTGTTAGCTACATGCAGGCCAATCCTAGTGAGACCGAATTTGCTAAATTACAGTCAGTGGCCGATGCGGCTGGTATTAGTGTACAAGAGTTTGGTGAGATCCTTGGCCAAGGTGCTTACGATGTTGATGATTTCCAAGATACCTACATTTGTGGCGCTGTAACAGGTGACTGTCAGTATGCGCCGGTTTGGAGCTTAGGGGCTTCTGTCGTTCAATATACTTCTTATTGGCACTTCCAGAACCATACACGAGGTTCAGATGCCCACGGAAACGACATTGGTGGCTACAATTACGATTTGCTAACCGTTTGGGGAACTGTCGATAACCTTGCTGCATCTTGGCTTTATGGCGACCATTTGGATGATGGTAATGGCGGTATGGACGGCTGGTGGGGAAGAGAAAATAGCAAGTACAACACTTACGGCATTACTGAAGCTAATTACCGCCAAGGCAGCTCGTCTAGCAAATCAATGTATGATGACTTCGAAGAGATTCCGTTTCAACCAATCGATAACCTTGGTCAGTACTGGTACAGCCAATTCCTCGCAACACCATCTGCACAAACGCTTGGTTTTGTCATGCATACGACAGACCTTTTACAACCCCACCATACATGGACGACATCTGATTTAAATCACGCGCAGTGGGAGTCATGGGTAAGTGATTATTATTTCAGTGAAAATCTTAATGATTTTGACTTGGTTGCCAGTGCTATGAATGATTTCACTGCTATCTCAACAAGCTCTGATGATATTCGACCACTTCTGACCGAGGGTGGCGCATTCTCTTACTCAGTTGGTGGTATGGTTCTAAGTAGTGAAGACCATAGTGATCGACTACAAGTTGCTAAACAGACGATCCCGCATGCAATCGCGATGACTATTCATATACTGAACCACGCACTTAGCCGTCTTTAAGCTATAGTTTAGTTAGCAAAATACCTTACGCTAGTGATTGACAGGAATGATCGTTCACACCACTTGACGTAAGGTATGCAGTGACTTATAACTCAACAAAAGGTAGGCGATTGCCCGCCTTTTTTTGAATTAAACCTTTAATTCCCAGTACTTGACTCCTATGAAAAAATATCTCGCACTGACCCTGCTGCTTATAGTTACGTCAATGAATACAAATGCTAAAGTAGAAACTTTCGAGCGTAAGCCAGGCTTACTTGCAGAGGTCGATGGTTGGGCTATTCCTAACAAGAGTCTAGCGCTTTATTTAAATTATCAATCAGCACAAGATGAGTCCTTAACAAAGGACACCTTACTTTATAACTTAATCATTAACCGCTTGCTTAGCCTATACGCATTGGCAGAAGTTGCTCAAGAGGATTTAAATGATGATTCGAAAGTCGGGTATACCAGTGAAACGGCATTACGAGATTTGTTCACAGCGCTCATTCGTTTTAACTTTAATGACGAGATCTCCAAGGCGATTAAAGCCACCAGCAAACACAGCCTCAGCTCTTATATCAGCTCACCATTTTCACTCACTAAAGCTCAGTTAAAACAGGTCGTCACCTCAAAAAAATCGTCCTTGATACTGGTCTATCGGCTCAATGAAGCGCAAAAAAAATCAGCAATGAACACGCCTTTACTTAAGTTTCAGTTCCCAGGTGAACCTGAGCGAGCTATCAGCCTGCTTGATATTTATCAGTCGGGAAATATTCAGGAAAAGATCGCAATACATAATTTAGATGTCGATAAAGTAAAAGATCTTATTCAGCGTTACATGACTTCGTTGTATGCTCACTACTGGTTGAGAGAAATGTCAGGCTTGAGTGCGCTAGAAATAAAGGCTCTTCAGGACTTTATTTCGCAAAACCGCATTGTCGGTCAGTACTATCGCCATGCCGGGTTCAAAGCGGGTATTCACGATGATAATCCTCGCTTAAAGCAAGTTGCCCAAGACGTTAGCCTTGAGGAAATTAAGCCTTTTTATATGGCTAACAAAGAGGCGTTTAAAACAGTCCTTAAAATTAGGGCAAGACATATTACCCTCGATAGCCAATCATTAGCCGATGACGTTCATGCCAAGTTGTCGAAAGGTATGAGTTTCTTAAAGGCCGTACAGGCCTATTCAGTTGCCGATGATAAGCAAAAAAAAATACCTGGTGACCTGGGTTGGATCGAGCGTTCAGGTAAAAAAAGCTGGTTGTTATCCTTGCCGTTTACACAAGAGAAAGGTCAGTTTTCATCCGCATTTATGAGCCCAAGGAGTGGCAGCAAAAAACACACTTGGGAAATCGTCTATGTGGATGACAAAGAGGAGGGGTACTATCCTGCCGATAGTGAAACTGTACGTTATCAAGCCTCTAGGAAAATTGCAGAACAAAAGATCTATCGGCATATAATGTCTCTTAGGTCGACCTTGATCAAGCAAGCAAGTATTCACGTCCCTAAAGGTCTGCTCACTCTGTTTGATTCTAAAAAAGATAAACTCGTCGATATAGATCTTTTCCATCAAGCGCATGAGCATGATCATGAAGACGACTAAGGGTGTGAGTGGGCCATGGTTTAACAAAAAACTCGCAGCTATCCTGCTATTACCCTTCATCGCTCTGCTTATCGCTTATCTTGCCTTCACCAGCCCGGAAGAGGACGCTGTTTATGTTGAGCAACACAGGCAAAACCCAGTGATTGAAGAAAAAAGGAAGGATACTGTAACGGTCGCCGTACCACCCTTGAGCAAACCTGGAAATATAAAGCCTAAAGTTCAAGCATCGATAATAAGCGAAGAAGACGAGGAAGATACTCGCGATTATGATGAGGCGCAGCCGAACCCGCGCCTACTTGGATTTACAAACTCCATCACAGCAGGCGACTCGCGGACGCCTCCAATCTTACGCCAAGAACCAGAAGAACAACCAAAGCAAGAAGATCTCGATGACCCGGACAAATATTTAGCGTTTCAGGCAAGGCAGAAACAGAAAGTACTTATATCTTATGTGAACGCCGCTAAACCAAAACTTAATAAATTACGAGCCTTAGTTGCTGAAGGCGAAAAACGGGGTATTTCGAAAGAACAATTAGCTGAGGGAAAGGCGAAAATTCAAAAGATCGAAGACATGGTCGAGCAAATTAAAGCAGAAAATCCAGAGTTAATCTCAGCGATGGATTCTGAGCCTTAGATCTTGATCACACAGGAGCAAAGCACTGTTTTCTGGGTTTAGTCGCGCCTCATCAATAAAATCCCAATTCCGAGAATTTTGGTTCCAAGGCTCAAAACCCATATGGATTTTGAGCCTGTAAATAACTATGTTTAACTAGTTGTACTTTAAATAACGACTCTTTAAATAACTGTACCTCAAATAACGGCGCTTTAAATAACTATGCCTTCAATCAATGTAGCACCAAAAGCTGTGAGCTCTAAAACCGTGTCATCTAAAACGGCACCATCAAACGAAATACCCCCGAATACTTCCAAAACGGATTATATTGTCCCTGTTTGTCATGAACAGGTTCAGGTTATTTATGAGGACTCACTTTTTTTGCTGGTGAATAAACCAAGCGGCTTACTTTCTGTACCAGGGAAGCACCCTCTAAATAAAGATTGTTTAATTACGCGGCTTCAAGTGGACTACCCAGAAGCACGAATAGTACATCGTCTGGATTTAGATACTTCAGGTATTATGGTGGTTGCATTAACTGCGAATAGTCACAGAAATTTAAGTAAGCAGTTTGAAAATAGAGCAAGCTATAAAAGCTATACCGCCATGGTATATGGGCAGGTGAAGCAAGCAAAAGGCTCTATTGACTTACCTTTGATATGTGACTGGCCTAATCGACCTAAACAAATAGTCGATCATGAACGAGGTAAAAAAGCGTTAACACATTATGAAGTGCAAGAACGTTTAAGTGATCGGACGCGTATAGTGCTCAAGCCTGTGACAGGACGTTCGCATCAATTGAGAGTCCATACTGCCGAAATACAGCACCCTATATTAGGCTGTAAGTTTTACGCCCATGAAGACGCGATCAAGATGGCATCAAGGCTATTGCTACATGCTACTGAACTGCATATCAACCACCCGGAAAGTGGCGAGCGCATAGAAGGCTTTTGTCCGGTGCCTTTCTAAGCGTCATTATTTAGCTATCTCAGAAGGTAAATACCGTTAAAGGCAAGATCAATTTAGCAAAATAGAAGCTTTGAACTTAAGCGGGTTCTCAGATAAATTTTGTTACCAAAAGACAATAAAGAATAGACATTACACGCCGATAGTTCTTTATATTATTTTCAATATATCACGAACGAAGGAGTGCAGGATGCGTATTTCTGACAGTCAGCTTTCTGGATATGTAAATCATGAAAGCCAGCAAACAGAGACTAAGCAGCAAACAAGCTCACGCCAACAAAGCAATGTAGAATTGAATGCAATGCAAAGGGTGGCTGGTCATCAAGAGTCGGTAGACTTATCTTATTATTACTACTATCAGAATGAAGACGCCAGCCGTCTTTATTCTCAAACAAATATTATCGACCCCGATTCCGGCGAACAGCTTAGCATTACACAAGAAGAATTAACGCATTCGCTGGTCTCGGGAATTTTGGAGCAAAACATCCGTATTGCTGATGTCTTATATGCCCCTAGAGATAGCTCTATTGATAATACAAATACATCGTTTATCCAAGAACTTGGGCTTCAAATAAGCGCTGAGGATCAAGCTGCTACCTCTCAAACTGAAATGAATATTGCTAGCGCAGCAAATAACACAGCCAGTACGACTGACATTACAGTGAGTAAGCAACAGCTTCTTGAAAGCAATGAAACACTGACCTTGGTCAGCGAAGGAGAAATAGTCACTGACGATGGCAGAAGCATTAGCTTTCGATTAGAGCTGGATCTAGATCATCACTATACCGAACTAACTAGTGAGCAACTTAATGTGCGCTCCCAAGATCTAGTTGACCCTCTGGTCATCAGCCTTAATGGTCGTGCGCCTTCGCTAAGCAGCTCAACCTTTAGTTTTGATATCGATAGCGATGGTCAGAACGACAAACTGAGTCAACTGGCCTCTGGTGCGGGTTTTTTAGCGATTGATCATAATCAAGACGGCGTCATTAATAATGGCCAAGAGCTTTTTGGTACGCAAAGTGGAAATGCCTATGCAGATCTGGCCGTTTATGACGGTAACAATGATGGCTGGATAGATGAAGCTGACGAGGTTTATGAACAGCTCCTTGTTTGGCAGCCTGGTATGACTGACTCAGAAGCAGGGAGTTTAGTTTCACTTAAGGATGCAGCAGTGGGAGCCATCAGTTTACAAGCCCTAGAATCACCTTTTGCCATCACGGATGATCATAACAATACCTTAGGAATGATTCAGCGCAGCGGGGTTTATCTGAAAGAAAGCGGCGAAGCAGGCCTTATCCAACAGATAGATTTAGTTATTCAACCCAGTCAAAGCGAACTATCTTTCGCAGAACTATCTTTCTCAGAACAGTCTTTTAAAAAACGGGCCAATGAACTAGAACAACGCTTTCAGCAACATCTGGCAGATAATGAAGGACAGGTATTTCAACGAAATCTGATAGATATTGATGTCGACTCACTATCCCTGAACGGTGAGGAGATTCAGCTAAGTGACGATGCCCAGCCGATATTGTTGGTGGCCCGACAGGTTCAGTTTGACTCTCAGCTTCAGGAAAACACCGCCCAATACTCTCAGCACTTACAGCAAAGCAGTTTTCGTCAAACCACACTAAAGTCATACGAAGCGACTCCTGAAGAAGCTGTTGAGCAGCCTATAATGACACTTTCTACACCTGAATTCAGTGTCTCGCGTGAACTTGATTACTCGCATAATGATAGCGCTCAACTTAAAGAAGAGGATGCTATTAAAAATAGTATTATTGAAGGCGTATTGAAACCACTCTACGAGCAATTAAAACTACAGCGACAAAGGGCGGCGGAGAAGTATGACAAATACGAGTAACTGCCCATCTACACATAATAACGTTTAATTCGATGTCTAATCGACACAAAGGATGTATTACTTGAACGCTTAAATAATTAAATGCCAAAAATAGCCGATTAGTTTGTCTCAAAAACCTACTCTGTCCTTCAACTTTTAACAATGTAGTTGAGCTACTTAAAATACAGAAGGCGTAACGCTAAGCTGTGAACTGGAATTCGCCCCGAAGCTGATATATTCTGCCTAATAAGGAAGCTCAAACAATAATGAAAAGACTACTCTGAGAAGGAATTTCCAATGCAACTCAATCAACTGCTATCAACTCTATTTTTACTTAGCCTAACTTTCGGCTGCTTTGCGGATGCCTTCGATGAATTGGAAGCAGAAACTTACGAGAGGGGAAATGCTACCAAGACTCATATCGAAATGGATAATGAGTTTGGCGGCTGCATGAAAGAACGGCAAGAGCACAAGCAGCGCATAGGCAAGATGCAGGATACACTTAAGTCCAAGACAAATAAAATCGCCAAACTCGAAACTAAGGTAGACAGCTTAGGGGCCAAGCTAAATAAACGCCAGAAGCCGAAAATATGTAACACCAGCGAGCTGGCTCAAAAGCTTGAGAAACTACACGCTCGCAACGCCAAGCTAAAAAGTATAAATGGTCGACTTACAGATGACTTACTCGCGCTGAAAACCTCTAGAACCTATAAAGCTGAAAGTAATCAAGCGGCCCTACTCGCAGCTCAACAAGAAAACCTGAAGCTCCAGGAACAAATTGCTCAGTTACAAAATGAACCTATCCGGAACACGCCGAAAGGGCCAGCCATTAAGCCAAAACAACACCTCCCCCTCGCGACTAACTGGGTTGACGCTGAACCCGTGGATGCAGATTGGAATTGGACTGCCACTAAATTCCAAAACTATGTAGGCCAGAACTTTGCTTATACTTGCCCTCCTGATGGAACAATTCACTCAGTCTGGGGAACAGATAATTATCGTTTCAGTTCATCAGTTTGCTCTGCTGCCGTGCATGCTGGTTTAATCACCAAGGAAGTTGGCGGTACCGCGACCATCAAAATTGCCAAATACAGTAAAAAATACAAAAACTCCTATCACAATGGCGTCGGGTCTCAGGCCTATGGCAATGGTAACGGCTTTATTTTCTTAACTCAGTCTAAGGTTAAGCAAGCTCCAATCAGACCTGTAGTCAGTACAGACATGGGTGAGGTTAAACTCTTGAAAGTCACTAAAGTGAATGCCAGTAGTACACGTGGCAAAGCCCATGCTAGCTTTGTTAATGACGGGAATCCTGCCACGTCTTGGCAGTCGAGCAATAAAGTAACCTCTGCTCAAAGCATCAAATTATCTTTTGATAAAACTGAAATCCTTAGTCGGTTTTATATCTCCATCCCCGAATATAAGTTTGGCTTCCCACCAAAATCGGTCACCTTGTATTTCTCAGACGGCTCATCACAGGTATTCGCAATGAACAATAAGTGGGGCAAACAGCGCTTTTCATTAAACCCGGTTAAAACCAGCTCTGTAGAAGTTGAAATCGGTGACATGCATAAGCCAAGCCCTCACAATGTTTACGCTTTTCTTCAAGTTTCTGAGATCGAGCTGTACGGTCATTAGAGTAAGTTAAACAATTTGCCTAAAACTGAGGAGCCTCGCCTTATTTATTTAATGTGGCGAATAATAAGGGGATTCCTTCATAAGACATAAGGCCTTTCCTCATTGACGACGTTTAATCGCTTTCCTTATTTTATTACGTTGAGTGGGGGTTAAGGCTTTATATTTCTTACGCAGAAGCTGTTTTCTGGACGTTGACATTTTTTGATATCGAGACATGTTACGGCTTAGCTCTTGTTGTCTCTTTATTGGTAATGCACGGAAATCTTTCATTTTTTGGTTTAATTCTGCGCGTTTTTCAGGTGATAAGTTTTTCCACTTTTCAAAACGTTCCTGTACGGCTTTTTGTTCCTGTGCATCCATTCCGAGCCATCTCTGAGCCCCTTCAACTAATTTAGCTTGTTTATCGTCATCAAAATCAGCCCATTGAGCCTTAAATGTTGAGAGTATTTCTTGGGTTTCTGCTGGAAGTTCTTGCCATGACATAGCAAGGCTTGATGATGACCAAATGAAAGGGATAATGAATAATACAAACGCAATATGATTGTGTTTCATGGTCGCTCCTCCACCGATAGTTCAGCTTTTGATATCTCACTTCGCTCAGTTTTTATATCACTCACTGTTCCTATTTTTTCCAGATTTTCCAGGTCAGCTATATCAATCGGGGTTGTCAGTTTGTTGTCTAGCTCAATGCTATTCGCTAAGAATAGAAAAAACTCAGCTTGCTTAAGTAATTGACTCTGATTCGCCAGCTCAGTGCTTGTGGAGTCAGCGAAAGCGATAGGAGAAGTCATCATACTAACCATTATGCTGTTCCGCATTGTCGTATAGAGCGTCGTTGTGAGTTTGGTCGATATCATTTTCGTTCTCAAGCTCCTGAGATAACCAATAAGCAAATTCAATGTCTTCTATTACCTCTAACTCGGTATCATCGAAATTGCTAAGCATTATAAACTCACCTAGTGCTGAATTCGAGCCAGTCAAGTATGGCTCTATTGTCGTCTCTTCAATTGAGTAGATGAAAGGAACGATCATCAGTGCTAATAAACAAAATACCAAACCTGCTTCAATCGTCTGAATAGTAAGAGATTGACGTGTAAAATAAGAATGTAGATTGGCGAATGACTTAGACCGTGTTTGATGATTTAATGCGCTCTCACGAGATTGTTGAAGGCGTGCCTGTATAGTAGTTGAAAGCGATTCAATGCTCTTGTCTAGCACTGAATTTGTGTCATCAACTAGTTTTTTGTCGTCTGTTTCTACAGGGTCATGAGTCATCATCTTTACCTTTGTATTACTACCTAATATCGAACGCTTCTTGCTGCTGCTTCAATTTTGATATGGCACGAGAGTAATGTGTTTTAACACTACTCTCATTAATATTCATTACTTCTGCTGTTGCTTTGCTTGAGAGCCCTTCCCAGCTCCTAAGAATAAAACATTGCTGTTGTTTCAGCGGTAACGCCACTATGCACTTGAGTAAATGTTCACCAAGCTGTTCGCTAATCAGTTGAGCTTCACCGTTGGTATCCAGTGTACTTTGTTCTATGGGCGAGTTTCCTTGATCATTCAAATCATGTTGAGGCTTTCGCCAGAAAAACAACTTCTTCATAACTTTCTGCTTTCGATGCCAATCCAAAATACGATTTTCCAAAATTTTAAAGAATAGTGGCTGCCATTCTTCTGCTGCCCTGTTACTGTAGTTAGAAACCAATTTGATCATAGCTTCTTGAACAATATCTAGTGCATCGGCCTCACAACGTGTTGCCAATTGCGCCATACGAAACGCACGTTTTTCGATTCCTTGTAGAAAAATGTCCATTTCTCGCACAGCGCTTGGTTTTCCCGTTAGTCTGTTTCTGTTTCTGTTTCTGTTTCTGTTTCTGTTTCTGTTTCTGTTTCTGTTTCTGACTCAGGTGTATCTAGTATCAGAGTAATATACCCAGCCGCTAAGGCACTTTCTGTATCGGAGTAAGTACCCGATGCGGTTAGGTGAGAAGCTTCCATTCCTTCGCCTAATGCTACTGTCACAGCTGCTAGAAAGTCACTAAAGTCAGCATGCATCTGGATGCTGCTACCTCTAACCAGCACACCATATAAACCCGGCTCATCCGTTCCAGTGACCTCACTGACAGATAACTCAAGCTTGCTGGAACCCGGTACACCAATTAAGTGTAGCTTGCTTTGACCATTCGTATTATCTAGGTTAAGTAGGCTGTTTTCTGTGCTTACATTACCTGAGCTGTCACTTCCCCAGCGGCTGTGAAGTTTTGCCGGGTGTGATGAAAAGTTCGGGTTTACAAGGCTTAAAGCATCGAAATCAAGTGGCGCACTGCCATATGCAGTTGGGAAGCCTGTAACCTGCAACCATTCGTCGACACCAAGTGAACTGATATTCAAGCTGCTAGTTTCGATTTCATAGTTGTTTGGATCGGCGTCATTACTAGTACTCGTGCCAGTGCCTGTAAAATCAAACACCTCAACAGGGCGTTTGTTGATATGGCTGAGATCTAACTGTAGCGGGCTAATTTGCGCAACTTCGCCAACAATTTTGTTCAGTTTCATACGAACGCTGCCTTCTGTTGCGTCAAAATCGCCTGATTCTTCATCATATTCTCCCAGTACAATCACACGTTGGCCGATTGAAAGGTTGCTGATATCAGCATCTCCAAGCTTATATCCAGTCACCGTACTGTTCTCACCGATATTTACCTGGATTGTTTGTCTAAAACTCGCTGCCCGGTTTTGTGATTCTAATACCGCACCGTCAATGGTGAGTAAATTTCCACTGCGTTGAGTAATCATACCTTTAATGACATCTGAATTATCCCACGGTACGCTGTTGCCAGCTAATACATGACTAGCGAGGTAAACGTTATCTGTTTCATCGCTTGATTCTCCAAATGCGACCACAGGTGTTCCCACATCTAGTGCTGCCATGGTCGGCAGTCCTTCAACGCCCGTTAATTCAACACCATCAATCTCATACAATGTTTGATCACCCGTGTTAAAAGTGAATTCGCCAAACTCACCTTGTGTTAAGCGCATAGGGAGGATATCAAGTGTAATATTTTGACCTTCAATATTCGCACTTTGTAACAGTCCGCGAACTCTATGCTCTCGGCCTGCTGTTAGTTCAGTGGTACCAAGCATGAAAGGTTCAACAGAAACAATAGCAGGCTCAAAAGATTGAATGGTGTTGGATGCGGCTAAGTCTAAATCAAGTGTTAATTGAGATGTCTTTAGTGGCGTAATATGGATGGGCTGATTGTCGTTGAGTGTCAGTTCAACATCAATATTTGCCAAAGCTTCACCCAGTGAATTAACAGCAGATGCTTGGTAGGACACACCTTCTTCATCTTGTATCACGATGTCTGCATTGCCGTAATCAAGAGTCAGTGTGATACTAGTGTAGATACCTTTAGGGACGCTCAATACAGCGAATAACTCAGAAAGCTCTTGATATTGAACAAAGTCAATCTCGGAGCTTACGGGAAGGATACTGACTTCAGTGCCGTCAATACGGTTTAAGGTGATGGCATCTAATTCTATTTGATAAGTGAGAAAGTCTTCTTCCGCATCGGTTATTGCAAGTTCAAGCGACCCGTTTTCCGTACTTGTAGAGGTAGTTTCTTCACTACCACTGCTGCCGCAGCCAGATAAAAATAAGGTACTACTTAAGCCGAATATTAAGCCAAGTGACTTAATGGCATCTGGATTGAAAGAAATCATAATGTCGCTCCTGCGCGATATGTTTATTAACGAGTAAAGATGTTGCTGTTAATTAGTTTGACTGTTTTGTGTATATACAAGAGATAAAACGCAGCAGGGCGAAAAAGGTTTACAAGAACTTTAAAAAAAGATTTTTTCTAAGAATAATAATGACATTGCTACGGATAGTTAGGGTCCGTATCTTAAATTCAGCTAGCTTGACTATTTTATTTTCATTCGCTAGTTAAGCGTGAACTTTCCTTTCAAACAGGGTTAAATGTCTTGTTTCAAACAAAATATATTCTGGAAAAGTTTTGACTTATGTTTTATAAGGCTTGGTTTACGCTCACGGTATTAGCAAATTCAGGTCGCTTATGAAGAAACCTGTTGCTTTAAAATTACAGGTAAAACGTCTTCTGCTAAGTGTTTCATTTTGCCCTTTTTTTACCTCCTTGGTGCTCGCTGAAAATCTAGAATTTGATAATAATGACTCTGAGAGTCAGCATAGTCTATCATTTGAAGTCACAAGGACTGATGATCAGGTTGACGTACCGACCAAAGATACGGCACGCATTGTGTCCGTTGAAGTACTCAAACATTCGCTTTCTTACTCATATCAGCTGACTGGTCATTGGTCTATGTCTCTATCAGCTATGACAGCGAAAGATCAAACTGAGGGTAATAGCGCCTCGTTTGAATTTCCTAGCTTAAACTCTGTAAGCCTTAACAAAGACATTGGCGTATTTAGCTCTGCCATCAGTTATCAATATGACATTTGGTCTTGGGACCTTGGTTTATCTTTTGAGGGTGCTAAAACCGAACTAAGCGGCACCTCAAAAGCGACTAAACTAGCCTTTCAGGAAAGGGCTCGGTCAGCCGAGATATATGCTGCCAGTAGTGTTGAAATTGCTTGGAGGAGTTTTATTTTTGCTCCGAGTGTTGGTTTAGCCGTGCAAAAAAGCAAGATCGAAAGAGTTGCAGAATTTTCCTTACCCGCCACCAATGCGAGGGAGGAAGTGAATGACAAAGATAGCGGTGGTTACCTCTCAACGGGTGTGAATGCGGCTTATTTATTAAACCTTGATGACGGTGGCTTTTTCTCTCGTATTTTGTGGGTACCCTCTGTGTCCGTTTCCTGGTCGGAGATTGTTTGGGGTGAAGTAGTGAGTAACTCACGCTTTCAGTGGAAAAACGATAGAGTTTCGAACTCTTCTACCAGTGCCCAAAAAGAAAAGTCAGAGGGAGGCTCAGGAAGCTACGCAGCTTCTTTGTTTATCATCCTGGATGATTACTATGCCGACCTATCTTTTAGCAAAAATTTTGGCCGTGGTGCTGAAGGAAAGGAGCTTAGTATGATAGTTGGTCTGGATTTTTAAATGACTAGGCTGAACTGGGCATTTTCTCAACACTCCAGTTCAAGCTCACACCCTCAATAACCCTCAATAACCCTCAATAACCCTCAATACAAAATATCCCGAAACTGACTAGAAGCCGCGCCACTAACTAAGGCTGAGTCAGCAAAAACATGGCTTCCATCAACAAATTGATCATTAGGGAATATGGCTAAAAAAGTTTGCTGATCTATCTGTTCAATCAAAATACTAATTAAAGGTCATTTAAGTATTACCTTCAGATAGCCCTCTAAATTATTCCGTTATTTTCTTCCGAAAATAGAACGTCCCTTTTCATCTAATTTGTAATAATTACTCCTGCAACATTCGTTGACAGTGTAAAACAGAACAACAAATGAATTATAACAGTTTATGCCGTCTCGCCAGTGACAATCAGTTGATCATTTTTATACACTATTTTAATTCTCTTCAACCTGAAAAAAATCAATCGTTTGTTGTAATTGTTTAGCTTGGTCATATAATTTTCCTGCCGTCTCATTTAACAACTCAGAGTCTGCGGTATTGCGCATCCCTACTTTATCCACCTCGAGGATGGCGATGTTAATTTGCTCAGCACCTTGGCTTTGCTCACGACACGAAGTACTGATTTGTTGTACCAAAGCAGAAGTTTTCTGTATATCAGGTACCAGTGTTGCCAGCATTTCACCGGCATGTTCCGAAATATCCACACTAGAGGCGGACAAAACCCCAATCTCACCAGCTGCAGTTTGAGTGCGCTCCGCTAGCTTTCTAACTTCCATGGCCACGACGGCGAACCCCTTACCATGATCTCCTGCTCGTGCGGCTTCGATCGCAGCATTGAGAGCTAATAAATTCGTTTGTCGAGCTATCTCTCCAACGATTGTGATTTTACTTGCAATATCTTTCAATGCTTTAATTGCTTCAACTACCGATTCCCCCGTTTCCCTAGCATCCTCTGCTGCCTTTAATGCTAACGTTTCAGTTTGCTCTGCATTCTCTGCATTTTGTTGGATATTTGAGGCCATTTGCTCCATAGCTGAAGAGGTTTCTTCTATTGAAGCGGCTTGTTGTACCGCGCCCTCAGACAAGTTACGCGCGACAGATCCTATCTTTTGACTAACACCAGTAACATCTCCTGAGGCGACCGTGACATCATTAACTACATCACGTAACTGAGCAACCATGTTTTTGATGGCCTGTAAAATACCCGTTGATTTTTTTTTGTCGCTACCAAAAGCCAAAGCTAATTGCCCTTCAGAAACACGTTGAGCAATATTCGCAATGAGACTAGGTTCGCCACCAACTTGTCTGAGAATCCCTACGGTCAACATAACCCCCATAAACAAACCAGACAACACGCCAAAAGCAATCGCCAATTCAGTAATAAGATAAGTACTTGATTTAATCTCATTGCTATTATGATAAGCAAGCTCACTCTCTTGTTCTTTTAGTTCAGACAACTTACCAAAATCCGCTGCAATAGCATCTAACAGTGGAGCACTCTCTGTCATTAACATTTCTCTAGCATCTTCAGTAGCAAAATTTTCCACCATAGTAAAAACTGAAGAATAACTTTCCTTCACGGGTTGCCAGCTAGTAATTACATTATCCAATAGCTGCTTTTGTTCTTTGGTTGTTAATAACTGTTTCTGATTAGTTAATAAAGAATCAAACTCTGGTAGGCGACCACGTAGCTCTGAGACTAATAGCTCAGATTTATCGATATCCGTTTCAGAAAGTAATTTAAATGCACTCAACTGAAAATTATTTAATTCGTTAGCAGCATAGTTTAACTCAATGATAGGTTTAACATTTTGTAAATAAATATTGGTAGTAATACTACTGAGCTTATCAATATTCCATAGGCCTACCACGCCAATTAATATGGTAATTGTAGTTACGGACACAAATCCCAGAGCAAGTTTTTTCGACATCGTTAATTTTGTCATCGCAGCCTCGATATGGATTAAGCGCCCGTTCTAACCTGACAAACAATACAACACCCTGTCTGAAGGTAGAAAAGTCGCTCCCATTAAAGCCTATGTTCTATGTTCAATCCGGCACTTCTTCCATCAACAAATCGCTATTCTAAATAAGAAACACAAAAAACACGCATCCCTCTTTGTGGACGAAGATCGTACTAAACACATATCTAATACCTGATATTGTCCAAACTTGTCCTTGTCTAAACCTAACCTTGCCTAAACCTA
>Ga0209290_1000335_pt1 | contig 38560 bp, 28 predicted proteins | sample EN1Hudsemesocosm_2_FD_184632 | JGI IMG/M metagenome (GOLD analysis project Ga0209290, IMG submission 184632) | Methane-oxidizing microbial communities from mesocosms in the Hudson Canyon - EN10B Hudson Canyon (SPAdes) (version 2) | ecosystem: Environmental > Aquatic > Marine > Cold seeps... | reverse complement strand
ATAACTGTCCTTTAATAACTGTCCTTTAATAACTGTCCTTTAATAACTGTCCTTTAATAACTGTCCTTTAATAACTGTCCTTTAATAACTACAGTGAGGTTCAATCAAAATATTTCAACTACTGACTTGCTAGAGATTTACTTTGAATAATTCATAGTTAGCATTGAAATGTTCAAATCTGCCTCTATCTTTAACTCAGAGGCAACAAAACTAAGGAGTATTCACCATGCAAACTATTCGTAAAGCGGCAGTTGCAGGTCAATTTTACCCCAATAATGTGAATGATTTAAGCAGTGAAATAACCACGCTTCTTACTCAAGCCTTATCAGATAGTAAGAGAGAAATAACAACGCCCCTACAACCAAAAGCGCTTATTGTCCCTCATGCAGGGTATATGTATTCTGGCTCTACAGCGGCAGATGCTTTTTTACACCTGCGTCCTTTCAAGGATAAAATAAAACGAGTCGTTTTACTTGGCCCCTCTCACCGAGTTGGGTTTACTGGTATAGCCAGCTCAAGCGCCGCTTTTTTCCAAACGCCCTTGGGAGATATTCCACTAGACCAAGATGCGAATAAACACATACTTTCGTTACACCAAGTTCATGAATTAGACCAAGCACACGAGTTTGAACACAGTTTAGAAGTGCAGCTACCTTTTCTACAAACGCTGCTAACTGACTTTAAACTCATCCCCTTAGTGGTTGGCGATGCTGACAGTCAAACCGTTTCACAAGTACTTGAAGAACTCTGGGGAAATGAAGAAACTTTGTTTGTTATCAGCTCAGACCTGAGTCATTATCTAGACTACTCATCAGCGCAACAACAAGATGAAAGCACCTGTCACGCCATCGAATCCTTCTCACCTGAGTCAATTAAATATGAAGATGCATGTGGTCGAAATCCTATTAAAGGCTTGTTGGTAAGCGCAAAAAAAAACAAACTTGCCATTAAAACTATTTCACTTAGAAATTCAGGCGATACCGCAGGCGATAAGCAACGTGTCGTGGGTTATGGTGCCTGGGTGTTATCTTAGGCTTTACATGATTAAAGGCGAATAAAGATGGAGAAAAAGTATCAACAGCAATTGATGAGCGTTGTTAAAGGCGCCATTTGTTATGGCCTGGAATATAACCAGCCGATACATATCGAAACTGATGACTTTGACCCAATACTTAATGAAAAAAAAGCCACTTTTGTAACCTTATATATGAATGGAAATTTACGTGGTTGCATCGGAACCTTAAGCGCTTACCAACCTTTGATAATCGATCTGGCAGATAATGCTTTCAGCGCGGCATTTAAAGATCCTCGCTTCCCACCATTACAAAAGGATGAGTTTAAACAACTTGAATATCATATCTCTATTTTAACCGTTCCCTCAGCTATTACGTTTAAGGATGAACAAGACTTACTACAGAAAATAAGACCCAATATAGATGGACTAGTGTTAAGCGAAGGCTCAAAAAGAGGAACCTTCTTACCTTCTGTATGGGATCAGCTACCCAACAAAACTGATTTTATTAAACACTTAAAACTTAAAGCAGGTTTACCTGAAAATTATTGGAGCAATACAATAAGAGTTGAGTGCTATCAGGTGGATAGTTTTTAAGTATCAATCCATTGATAAAAAATTCATAAATCATTGAAATATTCATCAATGCTGGCGAAAGACTTCCCGACCTCTTCTGATAGACACTTTAGGCGGCGTGATACCTGGCGCTATTATTCCTTCAGAAATAAGTTGTGGTTGTTCTACACGAAAGTATTCTGCGCAGGGCATGCGCACAAACTCGGACCAATTTCCGGCATTAAAAAAGATATCCTGATCCATATCGAAGGCAAAACTCATATACACAGGTAAATTCCATAATTCACTAAAAGGAGGTATCGCCCCCGTTTCACATTGCGGAAACTGATGCACAAAGTCACATTCCATCGAGATGGCCACTTCGTCTACCGCAAGTGTTTTGGCTAATACATCGCAATCAATATGATAGTGCGCAGGAAGTAAGCAGAGTGCAAACTCACCATTTATGTCTTCTGAGTTGAACATATTTATGACTACGACCTTACCTAATTTCATGCCATGAACATGCGCACGCTCTGCAACTTCGAGCGATGTATAGGCGGGGGAATGGAGTTCAAAAGAATATTTAGCTTGTTTTGAGTTCAAAAAATCTTTTAATCTTTGAAATGACATAAGCACCTCCTGAAAAATCTATTTACAAGATTTCTACTTTCAAGACGTACTTATTTAATGGCAGTATTAATAAATACATCCCGTCAAAATACATACCCATGATTAAAATAGCGCGATACCTTAAGACTTACCAATTAAATACGAATACTTTGAGACCGTTTTTGCCTATTAACACAGACTATTTGAACTATTAGTAATATGAGAAGGGTATTATTATTCAATACTGCGCTTAAATGCTATTTGGACTTTTTTCCTGATTTTTTTACTTTCGTGGGGCTCATATCGTCCCCTGCTCTCTCAAGCCAAAATAAGCTATCAATATAGGATACAAAACGACTGAGGTATTTTGGAGAGATATCTCTCATTTTACTAATGGAACGAATAGCAAGCATATGAGGGTTTATTGGGCCAGGGTTTTCAGGGCCTTCTTTAATTGACTGAGTCACGAGTTCATCAGCATAAATCTTTTCACGTGAGGCTCTGAACCGTTGAATGGATTTAAGCTCCCTATGTCCAGATGTGACGCGTAAGACTTTTTGACTTACGTTTTGTTGAGCATTTACACACGGGTCTGATTCACTGTTAGAACTTTCAAACTGCTGAACAATTTCATCTTCTTGTTGTCGTAAGATATCATCAAATGATTGTTCCTCAGGGTTTTCATTTGAAGAAATGCCAAATTGGTTTAACTGCTTACTTAACTCGGCCAATGCGCCTAGATTCTTAGGCTTGATTCTTTTTGCTTGTACCAGGTTACTCGCTAAACGCTTAACACCTTTAAAATCGTTAGCTTCGAATAAATCTTGTACTAGACCGGTCGAGTCTGGAAAGTCAGATTCTACTTGTTCAGAAATATACGCGGCCTGATCACGTGCCAAATCAAACTCATCCTGATAAAGGTTTAATGCCTTATCTGCTTTAGCTTGAATTTTTTTTCTGATCGAGGGTGATTTTTCATTTGCGCGTTCAAGCATAGCGACAATAAAACGAAAGCGAACAGGGTCAAATTGATCTACACCAGCCTGAATTAAATTATCAAGCTTAGCCTTAAGATGTTCCCCTTCTAATGAAGAGGAGTCAGTCCCAGAGATCATCATGATTTACTTAAAGATGTTTCAGAAAGCGCATCTTTTGACGTCATTGGCACAGGCGCCATTTCAACACGACGATTTCGCGAACGTCCTTCGGCATCTTGATTTTCTGCAACAGGTTGCTGTGCGCCAAATGCAGCAGCAAATACCATTGACGGAGGCATACCCTCTTCTATCAAGGCTCGAGTGACGGTTAGTGCTCGCTGGGCTGAAAGTTCCCAGTTATCATCGTAACGGTTATTGCCTTTTTGAATGGGCAAATCATCAGTAAAACCACTGACCATTAATAATTCTTTTCGCTCGCCTAAATATACGCGTAATGGGGCGACAAGTGTTTTTAGTAAGGCCTGCCCATCTACCTGTAGTTTGTCTGAGTTAGTCTTAAACAAGACGCTGCCACTAATTCCTATTTTTCCATTATTTACCGTGACACGCCCTGTAGATAGAGGGTCAGCTAATGCTTCTTCGAGAGCTAAGCGACGTTGCTCTTCTGCTTGGCGCTTTGCCACTTCTTCTTCTAAAGATTGCGCAAGCTCTAACTGAAAACCTAAAGCCCAGACAAGTAGTAAAACAAACACACCCACGAGACCAGACATTAAGTCGCCAAAAATAGCCCAAATAGGTGGTGAATTTGAACTGCTATCTTCTAACTCTTCCATCAGCAATGCGCCTTAATTTACGTTTTCTGGAGCGAGTAGCTCAGGACGACTGAGCTGACGTAACTCTTCAAACAACTCCTTTTGTGACAACATGCTGTGATCAATAATTTCACGCGCTTGGGCAATGTAATAACCAAGCTGTTCATCGCTACGCACTGAAGACTGCTCTAAAGAGGTTTCGATTCTATTCAGGTTATCAATAAGTGTGTTGTTTGATGCATTAAACAACTCAACAGCAAGCGTAAAAGCATCACCCAAACTGGCTATTTCCGTGGCACTACCCGCAAAATGTTCACCGATTTCGTTAAGTTTTGACACTTCAGACCCAACGTGATTTGTAAAACGATCACCTACCTCATTCAAGGTATTAGCTGATGAATCCACTAACTGCTGAATAGCATCTCGCTGGCCGCTCGAAGTCTGCTCTAATGTTGAAAATAATGTATTCAGATCTGCCATAATTGTTCGACGTTCATCTAGCAAACTATTATCACGTTCGATGTTATTTGAAATCTCTGTTCTTAAATGTCCAATGACTTCGGCAGCTGCTCGAGGTGTTTCTGAAGCCGTTTCAATTAAGCGTGTCATCGGTTCTTCTAACGCGGTGCCAAGTGTAATAAGGTGTTTAGCCACAGTACTTTCAAGTTCAGCAAGACGATCCAGGGCCGCTTGCCCGCGTTGTTGCTCATCATCCCTTAGGCTGCTCAATTCAGTTTTCATAGCTTTACTGAGCGCTATCATTTGTTCAGAATGCTGTGCCAACCATGTCTGTTCAGAGTTAATGCGTGTTTTAACTAGGTCTTCTGAAGAGCTAACCAGCCCGCTTACCTCTTCAAGCAGTTTGTGGGAGGTAGTATGAGAGTTTTCGGCTATCTTAGCAGCAGTGTCTTGTAATGCTGTGGATATTTTTTCCTGTTGAATTATCGAATTTTCACCTGCATCACTTAACTGAGTTATTAAGCTTGAGGATACTTTCGATAATTCACTGGAAATACCTTTGTAAGAAACTTCCTGTTCGGATGTAACAGCCTTTAAAGCCGTAAATAATTCGTTGGATGAGGTCCTCAATTGCTTGCTACTTTCTTGCTGAGAGAGCTCAATGGCATCGACCCAAAGCTTAAGCCTTAACTTATCCTCAGTTTGCTGCCTTTGCGAATAGTTAAGAGCCGTTTTATCAAAAGAATCTAAAACGGATGTTGCTGCATCATTGAATTGCCCACTGAATGCAGTAAACGCCGCACCCATACTATTAATCAGCTCACCATTTGTTCGACTGTGCTCAGTTAAACCCGCTTTCCAGGCATCCGTTACCTTTGTTGTGGTCGCTGAGAATTGTTCGGTCAGCGCCCCTAGTTGACTTTCAACCGTTTGAGAAAGTTGAGTATGGGTAGTTTTAGCTCCATTACTAACTTCAGCAGTAATATCTTTCATCACACTTTGAATAAGTGGTTTGATGCTTTCACCTGCCAAACGCCCACTTTCTTGACTAATACGACTACTTTCTTGAATTAAACGGCTATTCTCGACAACACTTTGTTTGAGCGATTGATCTACTGAGCTTGCGAGATCTGCGAAAATTGTTTTAGTTGATTCATGGAAATTTGTCTGACTTGAAATCAACTTATCAACTAGGCGGTCACCGAGTACTTCTAGCTGGCTAGTCATGTATTGAAGCTTTTCGGCCACATCAGGAATGGCTTGAGATTGTGCTTGAAGCGCTTTGTAAGTTTCCTGCCGATTATGAACCAGTGAAAAACCACGAAATTCATGCGTAATTTTATTGTCTAGCTCACGGGTTGCTAATAATCTGTCACGACGACTCAGTGTCGACAAAAGCCCTAGCATCGCTGAAGCAGCAACGCCGGCAACCGATGTACCGAAAGCTAAGCCTAATCCCTTAATAGGCGCTGCTAAACCTGCTCTTATAGCTTGTAGCTCTGTTGTACCTTCTAGTGCATAGACAGCCCCTTTAAGGGTATCAACCATACCAGCAAAAGTCCCTAGCAGACCTAACATCACCAGCAGGCCAACTAAATACGGTGTGAGTACCGGTACGGGTAAGCCAAATCGCTCACCTTCAATACGTAGACGCACAGGGTTTTGTAATGTTCCATGGAGTTTACTCAGCCATTTACCTAAATCTGCAATTTTTGAGTCTGACTCATTACTGTCTTCACTCGTAATATCATTACGCATTACCGACAAGGCGTAAGTGAGCGTAGCAGTCGCCATTCTGAACCGGATCAATTCAACAAAACCAACAGTATAAACACAGCCAATCACTGCAATGACCGTCAGTGCTAAAGGGTCAGTTCCGACGAATCCTGAGCCCATCCAAACGACAAAAGTGGCGCCTATTAAAAATGCGACAGTAAAGATAACTCTGTTCATTTGCTTTTACTTACCTCTTCATTCAGTGCTTCTACTAACCCTAATAAGGGTTGTAGTCGTACTTCAAGCTCTGCGAGCAAAAATTGCTGCATTTCGCTATAAAATTTATCTAACCACGCAGCGGGTTGAAGCCAATTCTCTACAGGCTCATCCACCTTGGCTGAGTTTTTATGTTCATCGTATAAATAATCAAAACGTACCTTTAACAACTTGGGTACCACGGCAAAGAAGTTGCGGGTGTGTACTGACAGACAGTTTCCTAAGGCTTTATCTACTTCAGCTAACTGTGCTAGTTCAGCAGATACGCCAGCAACCGACTGACGAAGATCAATACGTAGTATTTGAATTTTTGAAGCCATTTCACTTTGGTGTACCGCATAGAAACGCTGGTAAACTGCAAAGTCTGTTGCTTCTCCTATGCTTGCGGTCACTTTAGGTCTAGGTAATTTAAAGCGTACTTTTCCTGGACTGGCTAAAAAGCTGCTAGCTATAGAAGTAACAATGGCACTACGCTGTAACAGGAAGTCTTCTTGGATATCACTTATCTGTGTATTTCCTGACTCAAAGCGTAGTCTTGGCAAACCACGTAATGACTCTGAAAGTGTCACTGAATCCGAAAGGTCAATGAGCCTGCCGAGTTTTTCGGCAAAGTGCTTATTTGTCACCTCAATTTTTGATATTGAGATCTCAGATAAAAAACGAATTAATCTTGAATTATTCAAAGATGAAGCGTTTGCAAAGTTATGAGATGAAGCCTGGGTCATAAAAACACTAAGCAAATAGATGCTTGAAACAGTTATTTAAAAATACGATGTCATAGGCGGAAGAATCACAACAGCCTAAAAATTACTCTTTTTGCCAAAAAAATCTGCCACTTAGCAGAATAATCTCAAGTATGTTAGAGGATAAAAGGCTGCTATTAGTACAAGTAACTTTATTAATGAGGGTAATTTATCGAGCCATTATCGCTATTTAGCTAGAAGATTCAAGGTAGATTGGTCACACAACACGAATAAATAAAAGTTGTTGGCTCAACAAGAAAGTATAAATAAACAGAATAAATTTCTTATTCTAATCTTAGCAAGTTAGCTGACCTAAAGATAAAGAGCAGCCAACGAGCTGAGCTAAATTACTTACTTAACAGTAATTGTAATCTTTTCAGATACAACAGGTGGATTATGAGGAACGTGATGATGGTTACCCAAAATCAGTTGTAAAGTATGTTTACCTAAAGGCAACTCAATCATTTTTTCTGTCTGGCCGCCACCGAAATGCATTACACTTTTACCCATTGGCTTATCGAATGCTGGAAGTTTCTTGCCATCTACTAACAAATGATGATGACCAGTTCCCGATTTATTCATCCCGGCTGGCGCGACCCCCATTCCTTTCAAACCAAATTTAACGGTAAAGCTTTTACCTACAGTGTCACCATCTACTGGCGAAATAATATAAGATTTTGCACCTTCGGGTGAAGGTGATCGCATTTGTTCATCTGCGTGTACAAAGCTGGCCGGTAGTAATGCTATCAATAAAACTCTTAATACATACGTCATTGTATATCTCCCTATGTTGACTGGTTATTTAAATCGTCGAGTAAAACTCGGATAAATTATAAACTTAATAAAAATGTAAACAATATAATTAATGATTCAGATTCTTAATAAAGATTTTTTGTCATTTTATCAATACTCAAAACGCATTAATTATTATGAATTTGTTATACATTTGTGATCAATACTGATGGCAAAAGATCTATTCTTGTTATGACTTAATCCTTTGAGCTACTAGCCTATGCACCTCTCAACTAATTTGAAATTTATTCTTTTTATTTACCTCTTTAGCCTTGAAGGCATATTAACCTTTAACCATGGACTAGCAAATGAGATGAACAGTGAAGCGAAGGTGTTTGAAAGTCATACGAAAAACACAACTTTAGTCGAACTTTACACTTCTGAAGGTTGTAGTAGCTGCCCACCTGCCGAGCATTGGTTTAGTCAGCTAACAGATGACAACCGTTTGTGGAAACAATTGTTCCCTATCGCTTTTCACGTTGATTATTGGGATTACCTTGGCTGGCGAGACCCTTTCGCTTCACCTACGTTTACACTTCGCCAACGCAAATACGAGCGTTTGAATTACATTCAGCAAGTTGCCACCCCTGGGTTTGTGGTGTCTGGTAAAGGCTGGAATGGCTGGTTCAGAAGAAAACCTCTGCCCTCTCATGAACAAAGTCAAAGTATAGGGCACTTACGAGTAAAGTTAATTTCAGAAGACCTGAGTATTAATTATCTACTTGATAGCCCTGAAAAAGATGTTTTTAAAGATAAAAATCCTAAAGCACACATAGCCATATTAGGCTTCGATATAGTGGTGCCTATTGACAATGGCGAAAATTCAGGTCTGGACTTTAAACATGATTTTGTGGTGCTTGCTTATCAACAAACAAGTTTGATTCAAACAAATAATGAATGGCGAACGAATTTAAAGAAACCCGTACCCACTATTAATTTTTCTCATATTGCTTCAAAGAAAAAAACGACCCATAACATAAACTCGAACAAACGTGCTGTTGTCATCTGGGTTTCAGAAGGTAACAACCCAAAACCACTGCAAGTAACTGGTGGTTGGCTATAGGTGAAATAAATCTATTCTTTACCCATAATTTCTATAACTTTGTTATTTGTTGGCGTTGAAGCACACGTAATACTAAATAATTGATTGTCGTTAAAGGGGGAAGTACTTTCTCTTTGCAATATTTTGTGCATACCTAAAACCATGCCATCCCTCAATGGAGCGAATACGGCATCCAGAGATAATTTTTCTGCATCGAGCAAGTAAGTCTCACAATTTTTGGGTAAACCCCATTGCTCACAAATTACATGACAAAGCTTCCAACTTCTGCTTCTAAGAAGTGATTTTATCAGGATAGGCTCAATTTCACCTAGCTCAGGGTGAGTTTTCTCATACCTGAGCAGGGTGCGGTAAACAACAAGGTAAGCAAGCGAGGGTAATAAACCAAGCAAATACAAAGGACCGGGGTCCTGATCTTTCACTTGTGCATATAAGCAACATGCCGAGGCTGATAAAAGGGCCCACTGCCATGCCCGCTTACTAAAAGGCCCTTCCTTACTCCCCTCTCCTTTTAACATAGGCATCATGATCGTAGTCGATATAATATTACGTATACCTTGCCTTCCTAATATCAAAACAGCCTGCTCTATTGTTTCCACATCATCTGATGAACTTCGAAAATAAGGCGAGTTAGCTGTTTTCAATATTTGAGAGGTTAAGGCAGGGTCAGAAAGTAATATTTTAGACATCTGAGTATGAGATGAATTCTCGTCATTTAATAATTTTATAAGCATTGGCAGTGAAGCAGGTCGTCGAGGAATTAAGATCGCACCCTCCATCTCATGATCAATCAATGTAAGCAGCTTATACTTTTTATCATTGAGTTCTTTCTTTCGAATACTGTGAGAATCTGTTATTTCTAACGAAACAGGACAGTTCAATATCCAGTTGAGAAAATCAGACTCTAAATTCTCTGCAAATAAAGACGTCTGATCAACACTAAGTTCATTATTTACAATTGTTTTTTCGCTATTTACCTCTGAGTCGTCAGTGCTGATTGGCTTTGAATATGATTTCTTAACTAATGTTTTCTTACTGATTAATGGTCTGTTGAAAACGCGCCGAATCCAGTCGGAAGACATAGTAATATTTTCCCAATAGTTACATTATCAAAATAACAGACTACAGAAATGTTATTACGTTGACTGATCAATTTAGTTAGCTTGAATCAGCATACAATCAAACTGAAAATATGCTTTTATAAGCGTTCATATTAGAATAAAAAGAACTGAGCCACTGAAACGTCTAGCCCAGTGCCTCAACTTTTTTGACCAAATGCATATACCGCTTGTATTGACGATGTTGTGCCGGAATGTGTTTAACATTTGCGAGACAAACTTCACATTTACGTTTTAACTCTGGATTACCACCCTGATCTTTAATCTGCTTAAGCATTACCTGTACGATATTAAGATTAAGACCGGGATGTTTAGGTGTTGATTCTAACGCATCACTAAATACCTGGATGGCCTCTGCTAAATCTCCCCCCTCAAACGCGGTGATTCCTTTCTTATTCAATTTACGTGCTTTTACTTTTTTCTGAAGACTGACCGGCTCATCAAGAAGTTCTTCAATCTCATGAAGTACGGCTTTATTACCTGCATGCTGCTCGGCCAAGTCACTTAATAATTGTTCAGCTTGGCTTTCTTCGCCCATACTATAAAGCGTCTTTGCAAATTCAAGTGTGGTCTCTGCACTGGCAAATTCCATATCCATAGAACTTTGAGCCTGCGCTAAAGCAGCTTTTGACTTATTGTCGTCTCCCTGGCCTTTATGCACTCTCGATTCGATTAATAATGCACTCATTTTCACATTATCATCATCTTTAAATTTTTTACCTGCTCTGGATAAGGTTTGAACAGCTTCCTTAGCCCTTTTTTTACCCAAATCCGACTTATCACCCTCGGACAAATCTGATAAGCACCGACCTAGATTCAGGTAATTATCGGGGCTTTCATGTACTGAGTTATGTCCGAGTTTTACGCAATGCCTAAAAGCATCAGCTGCACCTTCAACATCTTTAAGTTTATTCGAGACTTCAGCTAATTTTGTTTGGCGAAGTATGGCAAAAGGCGATATTGCCACAGCACTTTGAAGTGTTTTTTGAGCCTCTCTAGCCCGACCTTTTTTAACTTGCGCCTCTGCTAACCAATCATAGGCCTCTATCAAATTATTATTTTGACTTAACAAACCTGTCAGACCATCAATAGCATCTTGATAGTCTCCCATGGCAATCTGCACTTTACCTAAACCAAGTTGCGCCCAGCCAATATCACGCTTTGAAAGTACATCATCATAAATTTTTCTAGCGGCTTTAAAATCACCTTTTTGATAATAAAGGCTAGCCAGTTTCCTTAAACACCAAGTCACATATTTTGTTTGAGATTGAATTTCTTTATTAACTAAGTCTATGGCCTTATCAAGCTGATCTTTATCTATCGCATCATTGATTGGCTTAAGCACCTCTCTCTGCTCGACCATTCCATCTAAGCGTTTTTGTAAAACGGCTTTAGTAATCGGTTTGGTGATGTAACCGTCTGGTAGATACTCTAAAGCCCCCATGACCATATCTTTGGATGTTTCAGCTGTGATGAGCACAAAAATACTCGTATGTTTAAGTATTTTATTGTGTCTAAGCTCTTCAAGAACTTGCTGACCCGTTTTTCCATCACCTAAATTATAATCACATAGGACGATATCAAATGACTCATTTTCGCAGCGTGCAACGGCATCTTCACCATTACTAGCAGTTTCGATATTTTCGACCCCAAATGCCCTAATCATCTGACGAACAGATAATCTGAAATTTTCAAAATCATCGACTACCAAAAATTTCAATTTTCGATAAACCTTAGCTAATTGTAATTGGCGCTGCAGCTCACTCATAAATTCTTCTTCATTTAGTTGCAATTATTGAATAAAGTGTAGACCTTTTTTGAGCAGCGTGCTTAAATTTTCAATTCCTATTGAACCTGATAATATACGCTTCAATTTGTTACTTTCTCTAAATAAAAAATACAGAGAATTCTATTTCCTGCCTCCTATCATCGAGCATACCTCATGCATTACCCACAGTTTTTAGATATCGAAATTAGTACTCCTGATGAAGGCGGCTTTCCAACATCGATTTCATGGTCATTACCTGATGGACAATTAAAATCAGTACTCATTGCCCCCGATGATGATTGGGAACCCTGGGACAATGCGGATCCGGCTGTCGACATCCAGCATCTTCTTGATCAAGGTGTATCCGGACCTGATGTCATTCGTGAGTTGAGTGATGATTTAGATGGGCAAACAGTATTTATTGATGGCTTAGATGAAGATGAAAGAGTTCTGGAACTTCTTTATGAAACATACCAACAATCCTTGAGTTTTGAAGTCGCGTCTATTACACAACTTTTCACTCAACACAATATCGAGTCACTTCTTGCTATGCGTAATGATATTGCAAATGAACTTCAATTAGATCTTGAAGTGATTGACGATAATGTCAGAGCTTTAATCTTTTTATCTCAACAATTAAACCCCAGCTAGAGAACTAAAAAAAGTTAAAAAGAATCGTACAATCTAATTATTGATTCAATTCAGCAATTTGTGACACTGATCGGTGCACGACTCTCACACTCATGGCATGATCACGTCCGTTCAGTCAGAACCTCTATCATGTCATTTAAAAGGTAAATATCAGGATGATGCGTTGTAAATGTCTTTTTAACGCCCTTATTAGCTTACTACTGATCCTCATTGCATTTACATCTCATGCTGAGGAGCAAGCACTAACAGCTCAGTTTAAACCAAAAGCAGATCGAGACTACTTTTCTTTTGGCCTTGCACTTAATGAATTTAGATCAGTTGAGTTAATCCTTGTAAGTGATGTCCAATTTGATGACGGTGAACTTGAAGAGACACAACAAGATATACAATTCCCCTTAACAGCTCAGACATACGCCCTATCAGTTGCTTACGGGACCTATATCACCGAGAACTTTAAGACAGAAGTACGCTACGGACGTGGCATCAGAACCGACACACTTGATGGAGCATTAGAAATAGACATAAACCATTGGTTTAATTGGTATATTGGCGGCACACACCCTGTTACAGACTATATGTCGGCTTATGCAATGTATGGTGTATCGTTCTACGAAGCTGACGTTACCCGACACGAAATTGAAAAAGAAATACCTGGAGCCCAAGGCCAAGTCACAACAATAGTGGTTCAGCCGGCTGTCGTAGCCATGGAAGAAGGCTTATTTGGTACCAATTTCAGTACAAGCTGGTTACTAGGTCTTGATTTCGAATTAACCGATCAGTGGTTCCTAGCATTTGAATATGGTCGACTCCTTCGGGATACAGATACCAATATCAAGGTCTATCAGGCAGGCTCCTACCTTAGGTATGAGTTTTAGCCTGTAATTTACACAGTATATAGCAGACTAAAATTCACCTTATAAGCGCATTTTCAACTTTTAATTTTTTTCTCAATCAACCAGCATTGATGAATACGAGAGTTTCGCTGAAAGTCCTTATCAATTGAACGACTAGAAAAGTTAGTTACCGCATATTTTTCTTCTACTGCAGCATCCAACTTAAACTTTCTTAAGTTATTAGAAAATATCAACTGCCCATTTTCACTAAGACGTTTCATGCAAGCGTCAATCATACTCGCATGGTCACGCTGAATATCTAACACACCTAGCATTCGCTTAGAATTTGAAAAGCTAGGTGGATCGAGAAATATCAGATCAAAGGGAGCAATTAGCTGCGTTCCATTTAACCATTCCAAGCAATCCTGCTGACTTAACTTATGCCTCGATAAGTCTAAGTTATTCAGCTCAAGGTTTTCTTTAGCCCAGCTCAAGTATGTTTTCGACATATCAATACTTAAGCTCTCTTTTGCCCCACCCAAGGCAGCACTGACAGAAACCGCCCCCGTATAACAGAACAAATTTAAAAATCTTTTGTCTTTTGAGTTCTCTTGCACCCAGCGCCGCATAGGTCGATGGTCAAGAAATAAGCCCGTGTCCAGATAATCTTTTAAGTTAACACGTAATCGTGCAGTATTTTCTTTAACAACAAACGTTTCACCTGATGCTGATTCCTTTTCATACTGTGATGATCCTTTTTGAATAGCACGACGCTTGAGAACAATTCTCTCTGGAGAAACTGACAGGTTATTATCATTAATATTAGATAGCACACAAAGCGCCTCTCTAAGTCGCTCGAAACTAGCAGCCTCATCAACTGTTTTAGGCGCCGTATATTCCTGTACATGCAACCACTGAACGGAAGACTCATCGCTATACACATCAACAGCTAGTGAAAACTCTGGCATATCAGCATCATATAAACGATAACAGTCTATTTTATTTTTGGCTGCCCACTTCCCTATCGTTTTTAAATTCTTTCTCAATCGATTTTCAAACATCTTCGCGCGCTCTTCATGGCTAATTTTCCAATAAGAGGGAGAATGAATTTTTAAATCAGGTGACTGCCATGCTTCTTTAAAGCGATTTTCTTTTGTTAAATTGAAAAGTAACAACTGACTTTCAATCGCGCCGTTATACAGTTTGTATTGTTTAAAGCTTCGCCATCCTACACTACGACCAAGTTCAATATTTCCTGTAAACACACCAGCCTGCCAAGACAATAAGTGCTGCTCAAATGTTTGGCCTATCGATTGATACAGTCTTTTCAGGTCCTCTACTTCACCTAAGCGTTCGCCGTAAGGAGGGTTTGTTAAAAGTAAGCCTGACTGCATTTTTTCAAATATTTCAAAATCAATTAACGCACGTTTTTCCACATGTATTAAGTCTTCAAATCCAGCCTTGCGTATATTTTCCCATGCCCGACTCACCACTTGACTATCTTGATCAAAGCCAACAATCCGGCCCTTAAATTTTTCTTTACCCTGTTCGAAACTTGCATTAGCGGCTTCTTTTAAAGCCCCCCATAACCTGCTATCAAACTTATTCCATTCATCAAACCCCCAAACAAGCCGATCCAGGCCTGGTGCTTTATGCGTCGCTATCATGGCGGCTTCAATCAATAAGGTACCTGAACCACACATAGGGTCAATAAAGCTGGAATCATCAGAAAACTTATTAGGCCATCCAGCTAACGATAAAAGGCCTGCGGCTAAATTTTCCTTAAGCGGCGCTCGTCCGGTAGCGCTGCGATAAGCTCTTCTATGAAGGCTTTCACCTGATAAGTCCAAGCCGAGAGCCACACGTCCTTTATTGAGGCGTGCAGATATTCTTATTTGTGGCGCTGCTTTATCGACAGAAGGTCTTTCACCGGTCTCTTGCCTAAATTGATCAACAATTGCATCTTTAACCTTTAATGCACCAAAAGTTGAATTGTTAATTTCATCGTTAGTCCCCAAGAAGTCCACTGCAAAAGTTTTCTGCTCAGAAAAGTGTTCTGACCAGTCTACACTCAGCGCTAAATCGTAGACATCATCAGCATTATTAATTTTGCCGTCTTTTAATTGTAAGATGACTCTGTTGGCAATACGTGACCATAGCAATATTTTATACAAACAGGTTTTATCAACCTCAGCTGAAACACCCGCAGGAATCGGCTTTACTGATTTTGCACCTAAAACACTTAATTCCCCCTCCAATGCATAGTGAAGACCTTTAGGACACGTGACAAAAATAGAGTTCATTTCAATTTGTTTCATTACTTACCAAACTCATACAAAGTTAAAGAGGGAAATTTTATCGGCATTCGACCACGTAATCCTACGTAACACAAGAGCTTAAGCCTGCATATAACCAAGTTATATATAAAACTTACAAGATAGAAAAATAAAATCATGTACTTTTTAGCTCGTAACCGCTTTACTGAAAGTCCGGATTAAAGAATTGTCGTCATACAGGCATGTCTATAGAAAGACATAGATGAGATTCATATATGACAATTGCATGACTTAAACGGATAAACATTCAGCAGATATATTTACAAATCATAGATAGGAGTTTGCAAGACCTTTGTCAGGGTTTTTCCTGACCAGCATTTAAACAACAAAATTTTATCACGGCCATTTGCTAATCAAACGCTTGAGCTAATCAGCTTAGGTGATAATTATTTTCTTAGTAATGCGTGATAGTAAAATAATGTTCATGAGGTTCGAAACGAATGAAAAGACAAAAACGTGATATAGATCAACGTGCATTTAATAAAGGTTATCAAGTTGGTGTTAGTGGTAAGTCCAAATCATTATGCCCAAATACAACTCAAACAGCACAACAAAACTGGCTAAGTGGCTGGCGAGAAGGGCGTGGCGACAACTGGGATGGCTTAACAGGTGTTTCTGGCATCCACAAACTCCCTGGAATATCGACATAAAATTCTTAAACATTTTCTAAAAAGGCCCTTTCTGGGCCTTTTTTATGGTCAATCAACCATTAATGCCAATACTCAACTATTAGCAGTGCATAACTATTAACAGTGCATAACTATTAACAGTGCATAACTATGATTAGCAAAACACCAGTATCCATTTCAAATAGTCAAATTGACACAATATACCAAACTACCTTTGCATAAAGCGAATAGCCTCTACGCAATCTCTTATCAGCTTTGGTCCCTGGTAGATAAAACCAGTATATATCTGAACTAAACTCGCACCTGCTCTAATTTTATCTGCAGCCATGTCACCAGACATAATTCCACCTACACCAATAATAGGTAAACTATCTGCCAACTCTGATTTAAGCACTTTAATCACATGCGTTGACTTATCAGTTAAAGGCGCTCCACTTAGCCCTCCAGTCTCATTTCCGTATGGGTAACCTTGAACCTTATCTCGAGCTAGCGTTGTATTGCCTGCTATAACGCCATCTAATGCGCGAGACTTAAGAGATTGTGCCACTAACACAATTTCCTCGTCGGTCATATCTGGTGCAATTTTAATTGCAATTGGCACATAACGCCCAAACTGACTAGCTAGCTTTCCTTGCTCTTCTTTTATAGCATCAAGTAATTCATTTAATGAATCACCAAACTGTAAGCTACGTAAGCCAGGTGTATTAGGTGATGATACATTCACAGTAATATAAGTTGCGTACTGGTAAACCGCACGCAGCCCTTTTAAATAGTCATCTGTCGCACTTTCAACAGGTGTATCAAAGTTTTTACCTATGTTTATTCCAATAGGCCCTGAATATCTTGCTTTCTGCACCCGCTCAACTAAATGCATCACACCTTCATTATTGAAACCCATCCGGTTAATAATCGCCTGATTTTCTTTCAAACGAAATAATCTGGGTTTTGGATTTCCAGGCTGAGGTCTAGGAGTCACTGTTCCGATTTCAATAAAACCAAAGCCAAGTGCGCCCAGCGCATCTATGTGGTCACCATTTTTGTCCAATCCAGCAGCCAAACCTACTTGATTAGGGAAGTGAATACCCATTACTTCTACAGGTGAAGCACTAATTGAGGGTACAAACGGGCTTAATAACCTTAATCGGTGCGCCGCACTCATCCACTCTAATGACATCTCGTGTGCAGTTTCAGGCGGAAGCTGGAATAACAAATTTCTTAATAAAGCGTATGACATAGTTTACCTACTAACATTAACTTATGGTGTTTACTATTTGATTACTTACAGAAAAGCTAATCTGGTAAGTATTTTAGCATGTGAATTATCTTGACTTAGTGAAAACAGGACACTATTCAAATTATCGTAAAAGGTCAGCGGCGAGCATTATAAACAGATACATTAATAAATGAACTAGAGAAAATTTTACTGCCTATATTTAGTTTATATTGCAACACTTAAACTTAATTTTAATACTAAATATAACGAAAAAAACAGTTTAAATTTTATTGACATTTCAGCTTTATCAAAACTTTGTAATTTCAAAAGCTTAAAATATGTCATTTTAGAAATTTATCCACCAAATCTGTGGATAACTTTGTTGAAAACCTTTTCACAAACCTCGCAATCCCTTAACGTGTCAAGGATAGGTACAAACTGGTTACTTTTTAACCAGTTAGTTATTCCATACTTTTCAATGACTTAGCGGTTTTTAAGAATTTCTCATCATAAAAGTCAATTCTGATGTTGACTTTTATGATGAGAAAAGATTTGTGAATAAAGTTGTCAGTAAATTGACGCTACCACCCCCACTTTTAGCATTTATAGTATCAATCGTTCTTTTATATCGGTAATCTGGTCTCGTAAAGTCGCTGCTTTTTCAAACTGTAATTCACGAGCAGCCTCGTACATTTCATTTTCAAGACGCTTTAACTCTTTAGTTAGCTCTTCCGGCGTTCTAGCCTCCATCTTCAAGTCATAGGCGCTTACCCTTTCAGTAACCCTCCCTTTCTGACTTCGTTTGCCCGGAATAAGGACAGCCCCTTCCATAATATCCCCTACTTTCTTATTTAACCCTTGAGGCGTGATATTATTTTCTTGGTTGAAAGACATTTGTTTCTCACGACGCCTTTGTGTTTCATCGATGGCTTTTTTCATTGAACCTGTGATTCTATCTCCATATAAGATCGCTCGCCCATTCACATTCCTTGCTGATCGACCAATCGTTTGAATTAAAGAACGCTCAGAACGTAAAAAACCTTCTTTATCTGCATCGAGTATGGCTACTAAAGCGACTTCTGGCATATCTAAGCCCTCACGCAACAAGTTGATACCAACTAATACATCAAATTCACCACGTCTTAAATCCTGAATAATTTCTATACGCTCTATAGTAGGGATATCTGAATGTAAGTATCTGACTCTGATACCATGCTCCATTAGGAAATCAGTTAAATCTTCTGACATACGCTTTGTGAGCGTTGTAACAAGTACTCGCTCATCTTTTTCTACTGCTTTATGTATTTCAGAAAGCAAATCATCCACCTGAGTAGATGCAGGCCTCACTTCAATTTCAGGATCTAGCAGACCTGTAGGCCTGACAACCTGCTCTACTATTTGAGACGCATGGTCAGACTCATAATGAGACGGAGTTGCTGAGACAAAGATGGCCTGTGGTGAAATACTTTCCCATTCATCGAAACGCATTGGACGGTTATCTAGCGCTGAAGGTAAGCGAAACCCGTATTCTACAAGCGTTTCTTTACGAGAACGGTCTCCTTTGAACATTGCGCCGATTTGTGGAATGGACACGTGAGATTCGTCAATCACCATTAGGGCGTTTTTAGGCAAGTAATCAAACAAAGTTGGAGGCGGGGCTCCCTGCGAGCGCCCTGATAAATAGCGCGAATAGTTTTCAATCCCATTACAATAACCTAGCTCAGTCATCATCTCTGTATCGTAACGAGTACGTTCTTCTAGACGCTGAGCCTCAACTAGCTTCTGATTATCACGTAGATATTCTAAGCGACCTTTTAGCTCAAGCTTTATATTATCAACAGCAGCCAGAACCTTTTCTCGAGGCGTGACGTAGTGTGATTTGGGGTATATCGTTATTCGCGGCACTTTGCGCGTAACCTCACCCGTTAACGGATCAAAGAAACTCAAGTTTTCAACTTCATCATCAAATAACTCAATGCGTACCGCATCACGTTCAGATTCTGCAGGAAAAACATCGATTACATCTCCGCGAACACGATAAGTTGCACGATGAAGCTCTACATCGTTTCGCGTGTACTGAATTTCAGCTAAGCGCTTCAAAATATCACGCTGCCCTATCTGATCACCTCTATCTAAATGCAGCATCATCTTTAAGTATGACTCAGGATCCCCCAAACCATAAATTGCAGAGACGGTCGCTATAATTATCGCGTCAGAACGCTCCATTAAAGCTTTTGTAGCAGATAACCTCATCTGCTCAATATGCTCATTTACCGACGCATCTTTTTCTATGAATGTATTGGACGAAGGAACATAGGCTTCAGGCTGGTAGTAATCATAATAAGAGACAAAGTATTCAACGGAATTATTAGGAAAAAAGTTTTTAAACTCACCATACAACTGAGCAGCGAGTGTTTTATTATGCGCCATAATAATGGTGGGTCGTTGAACTGCAGCAATCACATTTGCAATTGTGAAGGTTTTTCCAGAGCCTGTTACACCCAATAAAGTCTGATGTAATAAGCCATCATTAATCCCTTCAACAAGTGATTTGATTGCCGTAGGCTGATCTCCAGCAGGCTGAAAATGAGATTGAACTTTAAATTCCTTTGCCATCATGATTCCGAATATAAATTAAAAATGTTACAATTTGCCGATTTTTCCGAATGGACACCAAGTTCGCTTGCCATTCAAGCTTAAATAAGTTCATTGAACTCTAAACAGGTTATTCTACACGGCTATAACGATATCAAAAATTTTTGCCGATAAATAACCGACAAAACACCCTAATGGTGATCACTTATTCCTGATTGAGGAAACAGATTTGGACGCACAACCATCCAACCCAGCACACTCTAACTCTACGCCATCAGAAAATGCAGCTTCAAGTTATGTACTTTCAAATAGAGTACAACTAATAAAGCCTTCTCCCACGCTTGCTGTTACCAATAAAGCGAATGAGCTACGAGCAGCTGGAAAAGATATTATCGGACTTGGCGCTGGTGAACCAGACTTCGACACGCCCGACCATATTAAGCAAGCAGCCATAGACGCCATTCGTGCAGGGCAAACCCGCTACACGGCAGTTGACGGCACACCGGCACTTAAAAAAGCCATTATTGATAAATTTCAACGCGATAATGGTTTACAATATGAAGCCAACCAGATTTTAGTTTCATCAGGCGGAAAACAAAGCTTTTTTAATCTTTCTCTCGCGCTTATCAACCCGGGCGATGAAGTTATTATCCCTGCACCTTACTGGGTTTCTTACCCTGATATGGTCAAGGTTTCAGAAGGCGTTCCCGTCATTATTGAAACAGACCTAGAAAATCGTTTTAAAATGACCGCTGAGCAACTTGAAAAGGCAATCACTAACAAAACACGTTTAGTGGTTATAAATAGCCCATCAAACCCAACAGGTATTGCCTACACAAAAGAAGAGCTGAGCAGTATTGGCGAAGTCTTACGCAAGCACCCTGAAGTATTAATTGCCACTGACGACATGTACGAACATATTCTCTGGACAGATGAACCATTCGTTAACATTTTAAATGCTTGCCCTGACTTATACGACAGAACATTTGTACTTAATGGTGTATCTAAAGCTTATTCAATGACAGGCTGGCGAATTGGCTATGCTGCTGGGCCAGCTAAAATCATTGGCGCCATGAAAAAAATTCAATCACAGAGCACATCCAACCCCTGCTCCATTTCTCAAGCAGCTGCCACTGCGGCATTAGAAGGCAACCAAGATTGCGTTAGCACTATGGTCATTGAATTTAAGAAACGCCACGACTATTTAGTAGCAGCTTTAAATGAACTACCCGGTGTTGAATGCATACCGGGTGATGGTACATTTTACGCCTTCCCAAACTTTCAAGCAGCTATTGACGCCAATCCTAAGACAGATGACGATGTCGCCATGGCAGAACTTCTACTTAGCGAAGCAGGTGTAGCTCTAGTCCCAGGCTCAGCATTTGGTGCACCAGGCTGCATGAGACTTAGTTTTGCAACCAGCATGGAAACTTTACAAGACGCTATCTCAAGACTAAAAAAAGTTTTGCTTTAAGTGTATTTAAGACTTGACCAAAGCCGCGTTGCTCATTAGTATACGCGGCCTTGGTTAGCGAAGCTTTTCGCTACAAAGTACCGTTCCCCGATAGCTCAGTTGGTAGAGCAACGGACTGTTAATCCGTTTGTCGCTGGTTCGAGCCCAGCTCGGGGAGCCAATTCTTCTTTTTACTACATACCAACCCTACACTCAGATTACTCAAAGGCAGCTTTGCCCCCCCCTTAAAACAAAACTGTTGCAAATTCGATACATTCGCATAACTCAAACCCAATACGCCCCCAAACTAAATCGCAAGCAATAAAAAAGTGAAGCCAGAAACCTGACTCCACTTCACAAAACAAAAAACAGCCTACATACTACTTATAGTATGCATTCTCGGTAACAGTATGATCCGTTGAATCCTTTACACCCTTTAACTCAGGAATAATCTCTAAAAGTCGCTTTTCCACGCCATCTTTCAAGGTTATTGAAACCGCACTACAACCCTGACAACCACCGCCAAAACGAAGAATAGCAACATTATCTTCAGTCAATTCAACCAATGACACCTCACCACCATGCGAAGCCAAGCCAGGATTAATATCAGTCACAAGAATATAGCTTATTCTTTCCGATAATGGAGAGTTCTCATCTATTTTAGGCATCTTTGCATTTGGAGCCTTAATCGTTAACTGCCCACCCATTTTCTCTTCAGCATAATCCACATACGCCTCATCAAGAAACGGCACACTCTTTTTCTCCAAATACAGCTTAAATCCCTCAAGAGTGACAACCTCATCATCCTCAACAATGTCCTCAGGCTGACAGTAAGCCAAACATGTCTCGGCAAATTTGGTACCTGGCTGCGTAACAAACATTCTTACGCCCATCCCACCAGACTCTTGATTTGAAATAAGCTGTGAAAGATAACGCTGTGCAGACTCTGAAACTGTAACCATAACTTAAACTATCCTATTACATTATTTATGCAGGCTATTCTATGCCTTTTAAGGCAAAGGTTAAAGACTTAGTAAAATACTCAAGTAATATAAATTAAATTCTATATCGAAATATTTCAATATAGAATTATTTGCGCTAAAATGCGTCAAATAGTTGAAAGTGATATGATCTACCACTTTATTTCTTCTCCATACTTATCATTTAATACAGGTACTGTTTTTGATGTCTGACTTAGAAAGTAGAATCCGCCAATTACACAAAACCTTAGAGCAACGCATTTTAATTCTTGATGGCGCGACTGGCACAATGATCCAACGCTTTAAGTTTGAAGAAGACGACTACCGCGGAGATCGCTTTAAAGACCACCCCTCAGAAGTAAAGGGCAATAATGACTTACTTTGCCTCACCCAAGTCGAAGCCATCGCGGGTATTCATAAACAATACCTAGATGCTGGCGCAGATATCATTGAAACAAATACCTTCAATTCTACCCAAGTATCTCAAGCAGATTACGGCATGGAAGACTTGGTATATGAACTAAATTTCGAAGCTGCACGAATTGCTCGAAATGAAGCAGACAAAAAAACAACTGAAACGCCTGAAAAACCTCGCTTTGTTGCAGGTGTAGTCGGCCCGACCTCTCGTACAGCCTCAATTAGTCCGGATGTAAATGATCCTGGTTACCGAAACGTTACCTTTCAAGAGCTCTACGACAACTATTATCAAGCCACGGAAGCTTTGGTAAAAGGCGGATCAGACATCATTATGATCGAAACAATATTCGATACACTAAACTCTGAAGCTGCAATATACGCTGTCGAGCAATATTTTATAGATTCCGGTTTCGCCTTACCCATTATGATTTCCGGTACTATTACCGACGCATCAGGTCGCACACTATCAGGGCAAACAGCTGAAGCCTTTCAGCTTTCAGTCAAACACTGCAAACCCCTTAGCATAGGCTTTAACTGTGCTTTAGGCGCAGATGCGCTTCGACCACATATAGAAGAATTATCAACCAAGTCCGCCAGCTTTGTCAGCGCCCACCCAAATGCAGGCCTACCAAATGAATTTGGTGAATACGATCAAACTCCCGAAGAAATGGCAGACATTGTTGAAACATTCGCACAATCAAATCTAATCAACATTATTGGCGGTTGCTGCGGATCAACACCCGAACACATAACAGCCATTGCTGAGCGAATGAAAAAGTACTCGCCACGAGCTCTTCCCAACATTCCTCACAAATTAAGGCTATCTGGCCTAGAAGCATTTGTGGCCGACGCAGACTCTCTATTCATTAACGTTGGTGAACGAACTAACGTCACAGGCTCTAAGAAGTTTTTGCGACTTATTAAAGAAGGTGAATTTGAAGAAGCCTTAGATGTTGCACGCCAACAAGTTGAAAACGGCGCACAAATTATTGATATCAACATGGATGAAGGCATGTTGGAATCTAAAGAAGCGATGGAAAACTTTCTTAACTTAATTGCTTCAGAACCAGATATATCACGCGTGCCAATCATGGTTGACTCCTCTAAATGGGAAGTCATTGAAGCTGGGTTACGCTGCGTACAAGGTAAAGCAGTTGTTAACTCAATTAGCATGAAAGAAGGCAAAGAAGCCTTCATCAAACAGGCTAAAAGCTGTATTCGTTATGGCGCTGCCGCAGTAGTAATGGCCTTTGATGAAGTAGGCCAAGCTGACACTTATGAACGTAAAATTGAAATATGTAAACGCTCCTATGACATTTTAGTTGAGCTAGGCATGCCTCCTGAAGACATCATCTTTGATCCCAATATCTTTGCTGTTGCAACAGGTATTGATGAACATAATAATTACGCCGTTGACTTTATTGAAGCCACTCGCTGGATTCGTCAGAATCTACCTTATGCAAGCGTATCCGGTGGCGTCAGTAACGTGTCATTCTCTTTCCGCGGCAATAACCCTGTACGCGAAGCTATCCACTCAGTATTTTTATATCACGCTATAAAGGCGGGTATGAATATGGGTATCGTCAACCCAGGCCAACTGGTTATATATGACGATATAGACCCAGAACTAAAAGAGCGCGTCGAAGACGTTGTCCTCAATCGACGAAATGACTCAACCGACAGACTTCTAGAGATCGCAGACAACTATCGAGGCGATACCGTTGAGAAAAAAGCTGAAAACCTACAATGGCGTGAACTATCTGTCGAAAAACGCCTTGAATATGCATTAGTAAAAGGCATTACAACATTTATTGTTGAAGATACAGAAGAGTGCCGCTTAAAAGCTGATCGTCCCATTGAAGTCATTGAAGGCCCTTTAATGGATGGCATGAATGTGGTGGGTGACTTATTTGGTGAAGGTAAAATGTTCTTGCCGCAAGTCGTTAAAAGCGCACGCGTTATGAAGCAGTCTGTTGCTCACCTTGTCCCCTTTATAGAAGAGGAGAAAGGTGGAAATTACACCAGTAAAGGCAAAATCCTTATGGCCACCGCCAAAGGTGATGTGCATGATATTGGTAAAAATATTGTAGGGGTCGTACTTCAATGTAACAACTACGAAGTAATTGACCTTGGTGTCATGGTACCTGCAGACAAAATACTCAGCGCAGCAAAAGAACACAATGTTGACATCATCGGCGTAAGCGGTCTAATCACGCCTTCTCTTGACGAAATGGTCCATGTAGCAAAAGAGCTACAACGTGAAGGCCTTGAGATCCCGCTTATGATAGGTGGCGCCACTACATCTAAAGCACATACTGCTGTAAAAATTGAACCTCAATATCAAAATAACCTTACAGTATATGTCACCGATGCATCTCGAAGCGTTAGTGTCGCGACAGCCCTACTCAGCGAGACAAAACGAGATGAGTTCGTCAAAAAAACCCAAGAAGAATACGAAGTTGTTAGGGAGCGTCGTAAGAACAAAAAAGCACGCACTAAACTACTCAGCTATGAATCAGCATGCAATAACAAACAGCAAAATGACTGGTCTACGTATACGCCACCCATACCCTCCTTCACCGGTTTAAAGGTTTTTGAAAATTATTCACTTGAAACCTTGGTCGATTATATTGACTGGACCCCTTTCTTTATCACATGGGACCTTGTTGGCAAATACCCAAAGATATTAAGTGATGAGATAGTTGGTGAAGCTGCAACCAACCTGTTTAATGACGCAAAAAAAATGCTTCAACAGATTATTGATCAAAAGTTATTAGAAGCAAGAGCTGTGATTGGCTTCTGGCCAGCTAATACTACTCATCACGATGAAGTAACTATTTATTCGGATGAAAACAGATCTAGCCCATTATTAACATTAAATCACTTACGCCAACAAACCGATAAGGCAACAGGAACACCAAACTTATCACTTGCTGACTTTATTGCGCCAGCAGACACCGGCCTAAATGACTTTGTAGGCGGATTTGCCGTAACGGCTGGAATAGGCGCAGAAGCACTAGCTAAAAAGTACGAAGAACAACATGACGACTATAACGCTATATTGGTAAAAGCTTTAGCAGATCGCTTAGCCGAAGCCTTTGCCGAACACATGCATGAGCGAGTGCGCAAAGAATTTTGGCAGTACGCACCAGGTGAGCAGCTAGATAACAGCTTACTCATCAAAGAGAAATATCAAGGCATCAGACCAGCACCCGGTTACCCGGCCTGCCCTGACCATACTGAGAAAACACCATTATTCAAATTATTAAATGCCACAGAGAATACCGGCATTCAATTAACTGAACATTTTGCAATGACACCAGCTGCTGCTGTGAGCGGTTTTTATTATTCACACCCTGAATCTAAATACTTTTCAGTCGGTAAAATAAATAAAGATCAAGTCGAGAATTTTGCTCAACGTAAAAATATGCCTTTAGAACAGGCAGAAAAATGGCTAAGCCCGGTTTTATCCTATGATTAACTTTGAGCTTATCGATAATAACTTGAAACTTGTAAAGATATTTAAACTGCATATTTAACCAAAACCCAAAAACTGATACCCTTAGCGCCCCAAAAATCTGGTCACCCGCGTTAAGGGTATTTTTCTGAGAAGACATAATGTACAAATACGACGGATACGATAAACAAATCGTTCAGGAACGCACTAAACAGTTCCGCGGTCAAACTGATCGTTATTTTGATGGCACACTTGCAGCAGATGAATTCCTTCCGCTTCGATTGCAAAACGGCTTATACGTGCAACGTTTAGCGCCTATGTTTAGGGTCGCTATCCCCTATGGCATGCTCTCTGCCCTTCAACTCAGAAAACTTGCCGAGCTAAGCCGAGAATATGATAAAGGCTACGTGCACCTCACTACTCGCCAAAATGTTCAATTTAATTGGCCAGACCTGCGTGACGTGCCAGATATGCTGGAAGAGTTAAACAGTGTAGAAATGCACTCTATTCAAACGAGTGGAAACTGTATACGTAATACTACGACGGATCAGTTTGCTGGCGTAGCCACAAATGAATTAATGGACCCCAGACCTTATTGCGAAATAATCCGTCAATGGTCGACCTTACACCCCGAATTCGCATTCCTACCTCGCAAATTCAAAATCTCAGTTAATGCATGCCCTGATACAGACCGAACGGCGTCCTTAGTTAATGACATTGCTTTAGAGCTAGTCAAAAATGAAAAAGATGAAATAGGCTTTAGAGTACTTGTAGGTGGCGGTTTAGGTCGCACCCCGATTATCGCGTCAGAAATACGAAGCTTTTTACCTGAAAAACACCTATTAAGTTACCTTGACTCTATTTTGCGCGTTTATAACATGCACGGTCGCCGAGATAACAAATTTAAAGCACGTATCAAAATACTGGTCAAAGCACTAACACCTGCAAAATTTGCTGAACTTGTCGAAGCTGAATGGCTAAACAACAAGGACAAAGCAAGCACACTTACCCAAGCAGAGGTTTCTCGCGTTAAAGGATTTTTCACCGAACCAGCCTATGCACAGCTAGAAAATGAGCCAAGCGCTTATACTGAAAAGAAAGCAGAACACAAAGGTTTCGCAAATTGGATAAACCGGAATGTAAATGAACATAAGAAACCTGGATATGCCATCGTTACCTTAACCCTTAAGAAAACCGGCGTCCCGACCGGAGATATCAGCGACAAACAACTCAACATAGTTGCTGATATGGCCGACAAATATAGCTTTGGGGAAGTTCGCATCACTCATGACCACAATATCGTACTTGCAGATGTTCAGAAAGATCAATTATTTGAACTTTGGAATGAAGCTAAAACGCTTGGCTTTGCAACACCTAATTTAGGCATGTTAACTGATATGATCTGCTGTCCAGGCGGTGATTACTGTGGTTTGGCAAATGCTAAATCGATCCCTGTGGCTGAAGCCCTACAAATCAAATTTGATGATCTTGATTTCATCTACGATCTAGGCGAGCTCGATTTAAATATCTCAGGCTGCATGAATGCTTGCGGACACCACCATATAGGCAACATCGGCATATTAGGTGTCGATAAGCGGGGTGCAGAATTCTACCAAGTGTCACTAGGCGGCAGCTCAGGTAGAGATGCATCAATTGGTAAAATATTAGGCCCCTCTTTTGCTCGCGCCGAAATGCCAGACGTTATCGAAAAGATCATTAATGTCTACCTAGAAAATAGAACTAACGAAGAGCTATTCATCGACACCTTTCGTCGAATCGGTATGGCCCCATTTAAGGAGCGAGTTTATGCCAAAGCTAATTAATAAATCTGAAATCATCGAAAATACTTGGCAGACTTTAGATAAAGATTTTTCAGGCAAACTTCCTGATGGTTCGATTCTAGTACCATTGAATTACCTATTAGAAAATCCGCTTATCTTAGATTCTAATCCTAATATAGGCATTTGGTTAGATAGCGATCAAAACTCCGAGGCACTGGAGCCATATTTGAATAAGCTATCTCTAATAGCAATAAACTTCCCCAAGTTTGTAGATGGGCGTGGTTATTCTTATGCAAGAATATTACGTGACCGCTTAGATTACCAAGGAGAGCTGCGTGCAATTGGAGATATTCTCCACGATCAACTTTTCTACCTCAAGCGTTGCGGCTTTGATAGCTTTGCAGTTAGAGAAGACAAAAATATTGAAGTTGCTCTACAAGGATTGGAAGACTTTTCTGATAGTTATCAAATAGCGACTGATCAGCCTGAACCTCTATTCCGTAGAAGATAAGTCCTTCAAGAAATATAAAAGCCGCATTTAGAGACTCTTTATGCGGTTTTTTTGTACCTATCACGCATTTATCAGCCAATTTTTGAGACACAAATACCTCACACCCAATTATCTTTTATCCTATACTGAAAGAATCAATCATCCTTGTTAAGGGTAGATATATGATCATTGGCGTCCCGAAAGAAATAAAAAACAATGAATTTCGTGTTGGTCTAACACCGTCTTCTGCCTATGAGCTGACCCATACGGGCCATCAGGTACTTATTGAAACAAGCGCTGGACTAGGCAGCGGCTACTCAGATAAAGACTATAGAGAAGTAGGCGCTGAAATAACACCTCAAGCCCAGGATATATTTTCGAGATCAACACTTATAATCAAAGTTAAAGAACCTCTAAAGCAAGAGCGCGCCCTTCTTAATGCTTCTCACACATTATTTACCTATTTACACCTAGCGCCAGACCCCCCTCAAACTGATGAACTTTTAATAAGCGGCTCAACTTGCATCGCATATGAAACCGTTACCGACTGTGAAGGCAGCCTCCCACTCTTAACACCTATGTCAGAAGTGGCTGGAAGAATGAGTATCCAAGCCGGAGCACACTGTCTAGAAAAATCACAACACGGCCAAGGCCTATTATTAAGTGGCGTTCCTGGCGTACCAGCCGCAAACGTCATCATACTGGGAGGCGGAGTTGTAGGCTCCAATGCTGCCAAAATAGCGGTAGGAATGGGAGCAAATGTAACCATACTTGATAAGTCACTCAATACACTTCGCAAGCTAGACCACTCATTTGGTAATAAAATTCAAACCTTATTTTCAACAAAACATAGCATTGAAAACTGCTTAAAATTAGCAGATTTAGTTATTGGTGCAGTTTTGGTGCCCGGCGCCAAAGCACCAAAATTGGTAAGTCGCGCGGATCTAAAGCTAATGAAGCCCGGCGCAGCTATAGTAGATGTCGCGGTGGATCAAGGTGGATGCATCGAAACTACACGCCCCACTACACATGACTCACCAACATTCGTAGAAGCAGGTATTGTGCATTACTGCGTTGCTAACATGCCAGGCGCTCTTGCTCGCACATCAACCCAAGCACTTAACAATGCAACTCTTCCTTTTATACTCGAGCTTGCAAACAAAGGTGTAAAGCATGCATTAAGTGAAAACCACCACTTGCTACAAGGTTTAAATATTTCTAAATCACAAATAACTTGCCCAGCAGTCGGTATCGCACAAAATAAATTAAGCATCACCCCCGAAGAAGGGCTTTCATTACTTTAATCAGAAACTACATTAGCCTGAAATATCACCTTGGCATCTATTCTCAGGTTAAACAGTTAAGCCGTCAATAATGAGTCGAAAGTGCTTCTGTTTTTTTGACTGAATAACCTTGATATAAGTCACCTACCTTTCATCTAGATTTATCAAAACGTAAGTCATGAAGTAATATTTATGACATAATACACATCAAAATGACCGTAAGTCACGGCACGGCCATAACAAAATAACTTAACTGACAATCACCTTTTAATATCTTAATTGAATTACCTCGACCTGCTAAGGATATGCAATGAGCTTAAAATCTTTTCTTAAAGAAAAATTAGTCTCAAAAGAGCTAAATGATCAACTAGATAAAATCGAAAACCCCGTCGGCACATTAGGCTATGACCCTTGGGGTTTTAATACAGACACCAATAAAATCGTATTGTCATTATTTTCAAGCGTGTACCACAAATATTTCAGGGTCGAAACGAGCGGTATTGAAAACATTCCTGATAGCGGCCCCGTTCTGATTATCGCAAACCACAGTGGTCAGCTCCCTATCGACGGAACATTGATTGGATATGCTATTTCAAGCCGAGAAAAATCCCCTAGACTTGCTCGCGCAATGATTGAGCGCTTCTTCCCTACCGTACCGTTTCTTGGAAATTTCTTGAATCAGGTTGGCGCTGTATTAGGTGACCCAGTCAATTGCGCCAAGATGCTCGATAATGGCGAAGCTATTGTCGTCTTCCCAGAAGGTATACGCGGTTCAGGTAAACTTTATAAGGACAGATACCAACTTAAAAGGTTTGGTAATGGGTTTGTTCATCTGGCCATGAAGCACAACACACCAATCATTCCGGTTGGGGTGGTCGGTTGTGAAGAAACCATTCCAGCTTTCGCGAACATCAAACCTCTGGCTAAGTTCCTAAATATCCCCTACGTGCCTGTCGCCTTACCCTTTATATTACCAGCGAAGGTTCGCTTAAATTTTGGCAAACCGATTCACTTTTCAAATGAAGACTTAACAGAAGAGCAAGTTACGCGCCGTGTTGAAAAAGTAAAAAGCGCTATCAACGGTCTAATCGCTAAAGGACTTAATGAACGAGAGGGAATTTTTGAATGAGTACACAGAAAAAGAACACTAAGAATATGAGTACTGAAAACAAAGCCCATAACAAAAAAAGCTCGACCCAGAAAGCATCTGTCCGAAAGCAAAGTAAAATTAAGAAAACTGTGCTTGTCACTGGTGCGGCTGGCGCTCTAGCTCAACAGGTAATTAATCGCTTACGCGATGAGTACCAGATTGTTGCTGTCGATTTCAGAAAGTTAACTTATCATAGTGATGATATTCCAAGTTATAAAATTGATTTCAATAAACGCGGCTTTGAAGATATTTTCAAGCATTATGATTTTGAAAGCGTTATTCATTTAGGAAGAATTTCTTCTGCCGAAGAAACCCGTATGAGTCGCTACAATGCAAACGTTCTGGGCACCCAAAAACTTCTGGACTTAAGCCATAAATATGGCATAAACAACGTGATAGTTCTATCTACTTATCACGTGTATGGCGCATCACCTTATAACCCAGCGCTACTAGATGAAACATCACCTTTAAAAGCTGCTGAGCTGACGATGGATCTGGTGGATTCCGTTGAGCTGGAGAATTTAGCGAACATCTATCTATGGCGCTACCCTGATCTAAATATCACAATTTTACGCCCTTGCAATATCGTAGGTCCTGGCGTTAAAAATACCATCAGCAGTCTATTATCAAGCAAATACTCACCGACAATGATGGGTTTTTCTCCCATTATGCAATTCATTCATATAGATGATATGGCGGATGCGGTAACACTTGCACATAAACAATCCAAACGGGGTGTTTACAATGTAGCTACAAATGACTGGGTGGCTTATCAGGATGCGCTCGAATACTGTGGCTGTACTGAAATCCCAATTCCTTCCATCCCACCGATTCTGCCGAAAGCTATTACCAGCTTACTCAACTTGAAAATGTTCCCATCTTATCTGGTGAATTATTTTAAGTACCCCGTTGTTATTAATGGTGAAAACTTTAATAAAACGTTTGGATTTAAAGCTAAGCGGCCTTTGAAAGAAATTTTCAGGAATTATCGAGAGTCAAAAACATAGATATAAACTTACTTAATAGGTAATGAAAATAAAAAGTAGGCTTTACGCCTACTTTTTATTTTCATTAACGGAAAAGTACGGCCAATCATTACTGAAAGGATATTTCACCACGCGCCATTAACTTACCAATAGCACTTCCCGCTGCAATACCAAGAGACTTTGTAATTCTTTCAAACGGATCAGGCTGAGGTGTAAAATCAACAATTTCTTCTGCGCCGATTACTTCCCTTGCGACAAAACCTGCACTACCTAAACCATCGACTAAACCCATTTCCATTGCTTGCTCGCCATTCCAGATGAGCCCACTAAAGGTATCCTCAGAAATAGTTAAACGATCCCCCCGCCCTTCAATCACTTTATTGATAAACTGCTGATGGGTTTTATCCAATACACTTTTCCAAAATTCGACTTCATCTGCTTTCTCAACACTAAACGGATCAAGAAAGGCTTTATGTGCACCCGATGTATATAAGCGACGTTTAACACCAATTTTTTCCATTGTATCAACAAAGCCAAAGCCTGAAGCCACAACGCCTATGGACCCTACAAGACTCGCTTTATCAGCATAAATCTCATCTGCAGCAGCTGCAATATAATAAGCTCCTGAGGCCCCAATATCACTTATAACGGCATACAATGGCGTTTCCGGATGTAGATCACGCAAGCGTTTTATTTCATCATATACATAACCTGACTGTACGGGACTTCCCCCTGGACTGTTAATCCGCAAAACAACAGCTTTTGTACCCTCTGCCTCAAAAGCAGCCCTTAAACCCGTTACTAAAAAATCTGCACTGGCCTCTTCATTTGCTGCAATTACACCTTTCAAGTCAACCAGAGCAGTATAACTTTCTGCATCACCTAACTTGTTATTAGACAGACCTGGCGCCATTAGAAAGAGTAAAGCAAATAAATATGAAAAAGTTAATACCTTGAAAAATACCCCCCATCGTCTTGCTCTACGCTGCTCCACTCCTAATTGCGAAACAGTTTTTTCAATTAATTTCCATTCCTTAGAAGAAACGTTATTTGAATCCAAGACCTATACTCCTAATAATTCAGGTTAATGTTAAGATTTCTGACAAACTATCAATAATTTTTACAGGCTTATGCTTCATTAAGCGACTAACATCATGAACCCCGTAACTAACACCTACTGCATCCATTTCGAAACCAGCGGCCATTTCAAGATCATACTCAGTATCCCCTATCATTAGCATCTCACTTGGTTTAAGCGAAAAGTGATCCGCTATTTCCTCTAACATCAGAGGGTGAGGTTTAGACTTGGTTTCATCTGCACATCGCTCAACATCAAAATAAGGCTGTAGACCCGTTGTCAACAAGGCTTTATCCAGACCATTTCTGCTCTTACCTGTCGCTACGGCTAGGTTCACACTCTTATCTTGAAGCTTTTTAAGCGTCTCAACCACACCATCAAACAATTTCAATGGAGAACTGGTCTCAGCAAAAAAAGAAGCCGAATAGTGCCCCCGCATATCCTCAATCTCACTATCGCTTAACGCTGGATATAAGGATAGTAATGCTTCACGCATACCTAATCCGATGATATCTTTGAACTTATCGTAAGCAAGTACAGGCAAGCCAGACTGCTCCGCAGCATATTCCAGGCACGAGACAATATGACTCTCCGAGTCGACTAAGGTTCCATCCCAGTCAAAAATGTAGGCTTTGTACTTCATAATTTATACATCATATTAGTTAACCCTAGCCAATAAATTAATCCAGGGAGAAATCCAGCTTCATAGCATTCAAATTACCTTTGAAAGCATCATCATAAGGCGCCTCAAAACTAACTTTTTCTCCGGTTGGAAGTTTAAAATGTATTTCTTTGGCGTGTAACATTAACCGGGCCTTGCCCATTCCATTTAATGCAACACCCTCTTTAGGTATATATTTTTCATCCCCCACAATAGGGCACCCGCTAAATGCCGCATGGACACGAATTTGGTGCGTTCGCCCAGTGATAGGCTTCGCTTCAACCAAAGTGAAATGTTCAGAAAGTGAAAGTATTTTAAAGTTAGTCCGACTTTTTTTACCTTCCTGATGAACAACCACTATTCTTTCACCAGATTTAAGCTCATTTTTTTTCAATGGCGCATCAACACATTTACGATGCTTTTGCCATTTTCCATGTACCGCTAAATGATAAATTTTATTAACTTCATCATCCCGGAATTGTTGATGAAAACAACGTAAAGCGGATCGTTTCTTCGCAACTAAAATACACCCTGATGTATCTCGATCCAAACGATGAACAAGCTCAAGAAATTGAGTTTCAGGATAGCGTTTTCTTAACGCTTCAATTAAGCCGTAACTTATACCACTTCCGCCATGCACAGCCAAACCCGCTGGCTTATTAATAACAAGCAAAGATTTATCTTCATAAATAATAGCTGTATCAAGGAAATTTAGTAAAGACACACTGACTATGGCCTTAGCTTTAGCTTCATCTACACCAAATACAGGCGGGATTCTTACAATATCCTCTAGTACTAATTTAGTTTCAGGCTTACAACGCTTTTTATTAATTCTTACCTCACCTTTACGAATAATACGATAAATTTTCGACTTAGGCACACCTTTCAAAAGTGAAATAAGAAAGTTATCGACGCGCTGAAACTCATTTCTTTCTGTTATTGTAACGAACTTGACCTGAGGTGGATTTTTATTCGCACCCTCTTGTTTCGCCTCATTCTTATTAACATCAGATGATTGTTGTTTTTTAAACTGCTTTATTGTCATAAACTCCCTAACCGTACATTGAATTGCAACACATATTGACTGATAAGTTTGCCGAAACGAATATTTACTGCTATATTTCGTCGTTGTCGAGCAGCTCCTATTTAATTAAACTGTAATAGTAGAAGCATTAAAAATGCCTATAACGTAAATAGTAAGCTTATTTTGGCTTTTTACAGGCTAGATTATAAGCCACCGGCAATATAGTAAAAACTATTTGAAAGAACATAATATAGCGACAAGACAAAGACAGCAAAAAAACCAAGAAGATTTCTTAATTGTCGCAACAAAATTGGATTCTTAAGTTTTAAATAATTAACTTAAGAAATATGACTCAATGCATGGACGATGCATTAAGTGAACAGATCACAAATCCGCATGATCGTTATTTAGCTAAAATATAGCACCATAGCTAGTTAGTGAGTACTATCATGCCTTCTTAGCGTCTATTGGCCGCCCTCTTGCTGCAGCAGTTATACAGCTAAAAGTGGCGATAAGACCAAAAGATAGTTAAGAATTGAAGTAGTAAACAAACTAATGCACTGAAACTTGAAATATCGAGTTTCAACATATATTGACGGCTATGCTTCCTCGAGTGAGTTTTTATCGCTAAATCGATGCAAGCGTTAACCTTTTTTGTTTTTATTTCACGTCATCTGCTCCCTTCTTGTGTTCTCCTGCTACAAACTGGAAAACATTCATGAAAAGAATGCTTATAAACGCGACTCAAAGTGAAGAGTTACGTGTTGCTTTAGTAGACGGCCAAAAATTATATGATCTAGACATTGAAGCTGGATCCCGTGAACAGAAAAAATCTAACATTTACAAAGGCAAAATTACCCGAATTGAGCCTAGTCTAGAAGCCGCATTTGTCGACTTTGGCGCTGAACGACACGGATTCCTCCCCTTAAAAGAAATCTCAAAAGAATACTTTGACCCTGCAGCAGGTAAAGGCAGAGTCAACATCAAACAAGCTTTGCGCGAAGGCCAGGAGCTTGTCGTTCAGGTTGACAAAGAAGAGCGCGGTAATAAAGGCGCCGCTTTAACAACATTCATCAGCTTGGCGGGACGCTACCTTGTACTAATGCCAAACAACTCTCGTGCTGGCGGTATTTCTCGTCGAATCGAAGGTGATGAGCGAACTCAACTAAAAGAAGCCATGTCAGGTTTAAACACCCCTAAAAATATGGGTGCAATTGTCCGTACTGCAGGTGTTGGTCGCTCAACAGAAGAGCTTCAATGGGATCTGGATTATCTTTTACAGTTTTGGGAATCAATTACTCATGCTTCTGAAAGTCGCCCAGCTCCATTCCTTATTTATCAAGAAAGTAATGTAATCATTCGTGCTATTCGTGATTACCTAAGACAGGACATTGGTGAAGTTCTTGTTGATGCACCGCTAGTATTTGAGGATGTGTTAAACTTTGTTCGCTCAGTCATGCCAGCCTACGAAACAAAGATCAAACTGTATCAAGATGAAACACCTTTATTCAGCCGCTATCAAATTGAAGCGCAAATCGAGACAGCTTTCCAACGCGAAGTAAAACTACCATCAGGAGGATCAATTGTTATTGATCCAACCGAAGCACTTGTTTCAATCGACATTAACTCTGCTCGCGCAACAAAAGGCAGTGATATTGAAGAAACAGCTGTTCAAACGAACCTTGAAGCAGCAGAAGAAATAGCACGCCAACTACGCTTGAGAGATATGGGCGGACTCATCGTTATCGATTTCATCGATATGGGTCCAGCCAAAAATCAACGTGATGTTGAAAACCGTATGCGCAAATCACTCGAACTAGATCGAGCACGCGTTCAAGTAGGTAAAATTTCACGCTTTGGCCTTCTTGAAATGTCACGCCAGCGCTTACGTCCTTCACTAAGTGAAACACGTGCAGAAGTCTGCCCTCGCTGTAGCGGTCAAGGTACCATTCGTGATATTGAATCTCTCGCATTATCTATCATGCGCTTGATGTATGAGGAAGCCTCAAAAGAGAAAACAAGTGAAGTTCAAGCACTGCTTCCTATTCCTGTTGCAACATTTTTATTAAATGAAAAAAGACAACAGATTTTAGAAATTGAACGACGTCAATCTGTACGTGTGGTCATCATTCCAAATGTAGCTATGGATACACCTCATTATGAGTTGCGCCGCCTACGTGATGATGAAGTTAACGACGAAGATAAAACAAGCTACACAATTAAAACAGAGCAACCTGTAGAGAACCAACGCCCTAATGCTAACATTAGAGAAGTTGTGCGCGAAGAAGCGGCTGTAAAAGCCATTACTCACTCTAGCCCTGCACCACAAATTGAGAATAAAGCGAGCCAAACTAGAACCCCAACACCAGCTGCACAAAATAACATTACTGACGATACAAGCTTGATGAAGCGACTAAAATCAAAGCTGTCTTCAATGTTCAGTAGCGATGAAAAAACTATCAGCATTGCAAGCGAAGCACCACCCAAGCAGCAAAGAACGACTCAGAATAACAGAAATACCAATAATCGCTCTCAGACTACGCAAAACAGAAAGCCTCGTAATGCACAAGGCAACACCAATCGATCACGCAGCAACTCTCAGAATAGGGATCGCACGGAAGGCGGACAAAACACCAGAAATCGTCAGAATCAATCATCTGATAGTCGCCGTAACAGCTCATCTTCAGCTAATCGAGGTTCAGATAACAGAAACTATCAAGCCAAGAATGAAACGACAAGCAGCACTTCTAATAGTAGAAACCCAGCTGTAAACTCTGAGACTTCAAAGGCACCTTCAAATCAGCGACGCAACCGAAATAGCAACCGTCCTGCAAAAAAATATGAAGACAAGCAAAAGCCAGCAGCATTAGAGCTGTCTACAGAAGTTTTGACTATGAATGAATCCGTTAAAACTCCTGAAGCATCTAAACCAGCTGCTACTGATCAGCAGATTAATAAAGCTGAAAGCAAAACCAACGATAAGCCTCAGAATAAGCAAACCTCAGTAAAAGAGATTTCACCTGAAGCGGCTAAGTCTTCTACTGTAAAAGCTGAAGCAAAAGAAGTAAGCCCAACAACAAAAACAGAATCAAAGCCCAAGAGTAAAGATACTGAATTACCTACTTCAGACATCAACACAGATGATAAAAGCAAGGCAAATTCTTCACCAGAAACAAAAGAAGCGGCAATAGAAAGTAGTAATGAGACAAAATCTACTACTGACAATAGCAACCAGAAAGATGAAAGCACTAAACCTGCAAATCGTCGACCTCGAAGCCGAAACCCTCGCCGTAATCGCCCTAATAAGGCGACAACTGAGACGACTATAGAAACAAGCACTACTGATTCTAGCTCAGAAAAAGCAAGCCCTAAGATAACAGAGCCAACTACAACGACACCTGAACCAAGCCAGAAAAAGAAAGACGCTTCTCAGGATGTAAAAGTAAATTCTGCGCCAACTAAAAATGAAGCTGAAACCACAACCAACCTTAAGCCACCTGCAAGAAGAAAACGGCCGTCAACATCATCACGCGCACACAACGACCCAAGAGCAAAAACAGAAGCAGAAGCCAGCACACCTAAAACTGAAGTTAAAGCTAAAGCAACCAAGGCTAAAGTAACTGAAGCTAAAGCCGCTGAAGTTAAAGCAACTAAAGCTAAAGCAACTGAAGTTAAAGCAACT
>Ga0209290_1000332_pt1 | contig 39012 bp, 30 predicted proteins | sample EN1Hudsemesocosm_2_FD_184632 | JGI IMG/M metagenome (GOLD analysis project Ga0209290, IMG submission 184632) | Methane-oxidizing microbial communities from mesocosms in the Hudson Canyon - EN10B Hudson Canyon (SPAdes) (version 2) | ecosystem: Environmental > Aquatic > Marine > Cold seeps... | reverse complement strand
CATAAACTTTCGGCTCGTCAGCCAGTTGACCTAATGTTTTCATCAGGGTGGCACGCTGAGGATGATCTAGTTGATTTATTTCGGAAATGAACTCTAAAAACTCGGGGGCTTTCATGACAATCTCCTGTATTTATTGGACTAAATTAACTTATACGCCCTTGGTGTATATAATTCCACACTTAACGGTGACATAGCCTAAATATTAGCTGTTATAAAATCTGTTTCAGCGGTACTAATCTGTATTTGAGAGATTAGCTGATCGTCTGCATACTCAAATTGTAATTTAGGGGTTTTAAATCTCAATTCATGCTGCACGCTATCATTTTCCCCAACACGCACCAAGCCATCGACAATATTCGCATTTATATTAGCGCTAAGCGCTTCGTTAAAAAAGGATAACTGCCCCTTTGCCGATAACGCACCTAAAAGAGATAAGCCTTCTGGCAGCCAATGTTGAGCCAGTGTTAAAGGAACCTCAGATAAATCAAAGTTTGCTTCATAAGCCCGCTCTAACTCACCTTTTGCAAAGACACACACACGAGCACTCGCCTGCACTAGGCAACTATTATCTAATTCAAATTGTGACTGCTGTTTATGTGGCTGCAAAACTAACTGTGTTGGTTCAGCTAACTGCCATTTTTTGAACTGTATCTTCTCAATCCACAGTTCATTCACTTGTGCTATCCACTGCGGCTGATCCCAACGCCCATCAACACGCAAGTGCAAGTCAGCTAAACTCGACTGTAAATCCAACAAAATTTTATGCGCTTGTTGATTACCGTTTACTTGCAAATTAAAGTGTTCAATTTCATGCTGCTGTACTTTCACCCCATACGCACTAAGCTCTAGCGTTGATTGCTGTTGCGACGCATGTTGATACTGCACAGAAAACTTAGCTTGTTGTGATTCAAAGCTATCCGGTTGCTCGTACTTATAACCTGCGCCTATAGAAATATGATCATGTCGTGAATGCGCAAACGGAATAATATAGGCTGACTCAACACTAGAAAGTACTTCTGATGCTTCAGCACCGAATGAAAAATGGTGTCCTTGCTTATTTAGGCGGCGATTTAGATAACCAAAATTACCCAGCGGCCCAATATCTGTCCCATAACCTAAGCCTATACTGAAATCATGTATTTTTGCAGGCGTTAAAACGATATCAATGGGCACAATCGTGTTTTCGATATGATCCATCGCGGGTTTAATCTCCGCATGGCTATAATAAATACTGTTCGCTAAAGCATTATAAGTTTTAGCCAGCCTTTTACTGGAATAATAATCCCCTTCTTTTATCAGCTGATAGCGCTGTACAAAATGGGGGTCTAATATCGCCTGTGTTATCGTCACTTTCCCAAAACGATGACGCGGCCCAGAATCCATGACTAAGCTAATCTCAGCTTGGTTTTTCTCAACATAAACCTGTAAGGATTTTGTTACCCATTTAGCCTGTAAATAACCCTTTTCCAACATCCATGAATGCAGGCTTTGTTTGATTTTTTCATATGCAGCATGATTCAGCACATCCCCCTGCTTAAGAGGCAGATTGGCCAATATTTTTTTAAGCACCGGATGCTGTTCAGCCTCACCGATAATCTGCAGCTTTAATTGCTTAACAATAACCGGCTCACCGGCAGAAACAGTAAATTCCGCGTCCCAGCAATCATCAGTAAAGCTCAGTTTTTTGTTAATTGTTTCATGGTAATAGCCCAATGCACGTAAGGCTTTATCAATATCCTTATCCGCTTGTTTAAATAATTTTTCTACCCGCCATTTTGGCGTAGTGCATTGCTCGGCCGACAGCGCTAAAAAAGAGCGCACATTACTTTCTTGTGCACTATTAAGCCCTTGAATATTAATATCAGGAGTCCCTGCCTTAACGATGAAGGAAGTTAGGCATAGCAGCAAACCGATCAAACTAAGAATTAAATGCATACCACCATGTATCAAAAAAATTGACTAAAGCATTGTAAAAATAACATGATAATACTGATTTCACTCTAAAAGAGAATATTCTGCTTATTGCTCCCTTAAATAAAGCCAGTAAAACTAAATAATTGCCACTATGAGCTTATTACAAACAATGTACCTTATCTATTCTCCCTGCGTAGAAGATAAACTTGATCAATTACTCGCTCACCCACTGATTATAGAAAAAGGGTTAGAGCTACATCAGGTTAAATTAGCGGACATTTCTTCCATTCATAGCAATGAGTCACTAAACCATGCGCTGTTATGGATAAAACAAGAAGATTATCCAGAGGTTTTATTATTTGCTGATCAACAACACATGTCTCTTGGTTTTTTACCGATAGAAAATGACACAGATAATCAATTTTATAAAAACTTAGATTTACCGCGTGATTTCGACGCCTGTTTAGAAGTCGCCCTACATGAAGAGCCTTTCTTTATCGATATCATCGCCTGTAACGGTGAAATCGTCACCAATGGAGTGAACTTAGAAAGCCAAACAGCAATGATTGAATTCATCGGTGATAGTAATGAATACAAAGGCTGGCATAAACTTGAGTTCAAAATAAAACGTTTTATACATGCTTTTTCTCTAACACCACACCCCGTTACGCTGATTACTGCAAAAGGAAAAACAGTCTCAACCGCGATTACCGGCATGGTGCTATTGGATTTACATAAGGGAGGTGCACTAGTTAACTTATTTAAAGAATCTGTTTCATTAAAAGACCAACGAATTTCTGTCGCACTATTTGCGCCACACTCTATTTTAGATTATCTAAAGCTCTCATCATCGACGCTATTTTCAACGCAACACAAAGCCTTGCCGCAACAGTTAGGCTATATACGTACTGCCTCGCTCACTATAAAAACGCCAATTGACACACATTACCTGGTTAATAACAAACCACTCACAACACGTGAACTCTTTATAGAAACACTGGCCGAAGGCATCCGCGTTAATGCAGGGAATGAATTTCGTGAGAGACAACAATACGGCGACGACAAAGAAAATGTTATTTGCGAACAATTACCACAACAAGAAAGCCGCATTAAATATCTGAGTAAAACACTGCCTTTCTTTCCGCACGCTTTAGAATCTGATTTCAAAGAGCTATTTTTAGCCTTAAAAGAAAGCTCTAAAATCAGTAGTACTTATATTTTATTGATGATTCTTAGCGCTTTATTAGCCACCTTAGGATTATTTTTAAACAGCCCGTCTGTCGTTATTGGCGCTATGGTATTAGCTCCCCTAATGTCACCCATTATTTCACTCTCAATGGGATCACTACGATCAGATACTGAGCTCACTCGAAACTCCATCGTCACCTTACTCAGCGGTATGTTGATCGCGCTGTCCTTATCCGCATTAATGGCGTATTTATTACCTTTTCAAGATGTCACTAATGAAATAGAAGGACGTTTACATCCCTCGACACTCGATTTGCTGGTTGCCATACTTTCCGGTATTGCCGGTGCTTTTGCAAATGCCCGAGAAAATATCGCGAAAAGTTTACCCGGCGTTGCCATTGCGGTTGCCTTGGTTCCTCCCTTATGTGTTTCTGGCATCGGTATCGGCTGGTTAAATAGTGAAATATTTTACGGTGCCATGCTATTATTTTTAACCAACTTAATCGGCATTATTTTAGCCGCCGGTTTATCTTTTATGGTGATTGGTTTTGCACCCTTTTCACGTGCAAAAAAGGGGATCTTTATTTCATTCCTGATGGTTGCATTAATCTCCATACCGCTGGTCTTATCTTTTTCTAAGATGCAAAAAATTGCAGTGGTAAAAAAACAACTGCTCAGTCAAAATTATCAAATTAATGGCCAGCAACAACAATTACGTAATATTAAAGTACGTCTAGGACAGCCCGTAAGAATCAGTGGTGATTTAATCAGTACACAAATACCCAATACGCAAATGATGGTTTTATTTGAAAAGCATATCGCTCAAAAACTAGGTTACCCTGTTAGTGTCGATTTTTCTGTGCGTTTAGTGACACAAAGCTACTTTAAGTCACCTGTTATAAAATCAGCACAACCCTAAATTTCTTTATTTAATACAGCAGCAAAGATTAAAGGGCAAACAGTTTGATGAAGCAATAACTTATCGAATAAATCAGGATAACTACTCTATAAAACACACAACTGACACACCCTAAGCTTGATGTGTAAGACACCGAGAATACGCTTATGAATACCGATCAAACAGACTTCTGCTTTCAACAGTTGCACATTGATGTTGCACGTAATGCAACTGACGACTTCAACCTGTTCCATGACCCACATAAATGGCATCATATCCGCAACAATCCTTTTGCAGGCCCTATTGTTATGGGTTTTCAGCTTGAATCTTTAGTGGAAAAACAAATCGCTCAGTATCGCATTCAAAATAATGAACAAACACTTATCACCGAGCACGACTTACGTTTTAGCAATTATCAATTTAGCTTTGCTAACGCAGTCAAAGCGGAAGAAATCGTCAATATTGCTATAAAAAAAACTCAATTCAAAGAAACTGAACAAGGCGCAGTACTGAGTAACCGCATATCAATCAAAGCCAATAACAAACTTGCTATGATGGGCTATAAAAAAGAATCAAATACCGCCCAGTATTTAGCTGAAGCAGATTTTTCTACTTTCGGTGATTTAAAAAACTTACCTGACCGTCACTACACGCAAGCAGGCCAATTCTTTCTAAAGCGTAAATATATAACCACCAGTAATGCTAAAAACTTCTTATGCGGTTCTTTTATCGATCAATCTTTATATTTTGACGAACTCAATAATAAAACAGAATTCCCAGAAATATTTTTCTGTAGTTTACTCTCCAGCGCCTTACTGGAAAAAGCCTTAAAAAATAACCATGATTTCGAACAAAACCCGATGGTTTATACTAGCCATAAAATCTCTTTAGACCGCAGTTTATTAAGTCAATTAAAAAGTAATGATGCACTGCATATTTTAGTCAGAGAGCTAGAAGATGAAACTGACACTTATGAATGTTACGGTTTAATGCATGATAATCAAATACTTTTTCGCGGACTTATTGGGCTAACGTCTTTGCAAAGTATTTTAAAAGCAAAGTAACGACTTTAAATATTATGCCTAAATAGTTCAAGGGACAGCCAGCTTAACCTATCGGATCAAATTAGCCGCCCCCTGTGTTTTACATTACATCAGAACTTCCGCTGCTTTTTGCGCCATAATATCGTGCACCACTTTAGTCGGATGTATCCCATCCCAAAATAAATAAGTATCCGGTTTTTTACATGTGAACGGTGCTACATTGGGTGTTACACAAGCCTGTTCAGTATTGATAATCCCATAATCTGAAGGATCAGCAATAATATTATTGAGTAACGCATAAAGGTCCAAAGTCCTTATATCCATATCCGGTAATGTATTTAAAACCGCTTGTAATTGTGCCAAATTAGAATTAAACCCTTCTGTCAAAGCATTTGCTGCATTGATAATAATCCCTACGCCGCCAAATTGAATATCAAGCATTTTTACTGCGGGTGTTGCGCCAACGGCAGGAATATTCACAAATAGAAAATTGCGTGCCCCTTGAGCATATAGCACTTGTACAGCATTACTAATATTATTCAATGCCACCGCAATGACAGAAGGATCCTGAGTAACTAATGCATCACGGACATCATTACCGCCTAATTCAAATACAAATAAAGTACTCTCTGACGCTGCTGAAAAATCTTGCTGATACACAGCTAACTGATCGGCCAAATTAAAGCGACAAGGGTAATCTACCGCTCTCGCGCCACCAACAGCATAGTTGCTAGCTTTAATGTCGATATTTCTTAATGCTGGCCGCGTGCTTCCGGACAAGCCCTGACCTCGGGTAAACTGCTCTACCCATGTAGCGCCATTACTAACATGATGCCCACCTTTAGCATAACTACCATCAGGAACAAGCAGCGCATCTAGTCGATCATAGGGAGGAACATTAGCTGGCGTTCCTAGACTACACGTTTCATCAAAGCCAAAACGTACAGGATTAGAAAGCAAAATAAAGGCGTTACCCGAGTCGCTTAAACTCGAACCAAATACCACAACTCTCTCAAACTGGCTTTTTTTAGCATACGTAAGCGGTGAAAAAAGCAAACAGCTAGCGAACGCAATAACCAAATAATTGATACTCTGTAAATACTTTACTGATTTAATATTAACCTCTGTAAATTTTATTAATTATTCACTATAAAAGAATCAAAATCGATAGACTTTGAAACTTAAACAGCACGGTAAAATAAGTAAATTTTGGAGACTTTAACTACCCCTAAGATACTCTAGTTTAAGTGGGTTGGATCTATCTAAATGCTCAATTATAGATAAATCATCAGTTTTTAAACTGTCATCAGCTAAACGGTCACCCACTTTCGTCCCTTAAGAAATACGCTTTGTTTATGATTTATTCAAGGCGGTTTAAATAATATGTCCGAATAATTTAAGGTTAAGTATTTATACCCTGGCGACAATTTATACCAACCCCAATAAAAAAATGCTGTTATTCTCATCATCTCCGCATGCTCTTAGCGAGGGTCTTCTGCGGTCACAAAGATTCCTGCTATAAGCATAGGATGACGCATTTTTTAAAATCATGAGTTCAATTATGAAATTATTGGGATTAGTATTACTTTATTCTGTACTAAATTTAAGAGAAAAAATCGAAATATGAGTGTGTTAATTTTACAGATCATTATTAAACAATGGGATAAAAGCCAAAGAACAGCGGAACATGAAGCCTTGCGCGCTAATATACCCGACAAGTACGCGCTCACTTCTGAGTCTGCCGTTTATGTTTTTGATAAACACTGCGTTATAGACCAGCAGGGTGATGATATTCAGGGCAATCGGCTTAAGTATTTTAAAGATGCTGAAGGACAAATAATATTTGATCGATTTCAAATTAATAGCGATAACATGATTAGCTACCTTGGCGCTCAATCGGCGCAAGCGCCTATTTGTATCGGCTCTCTTGATAAACAATGGATTCAATGTAAATATAACGGCCGATATAGCATCTTCGAGTCTGAGCTATTTTATTGGCTTTATGAAGAAGTCACTGTGAATGCTATTTGTATTGATGAGTTCAATGAAAATGTATTTTTAAAGTCTGAACCAGCCATTATTTATGACGATTTTATTGAGTTGGATAAGAAGAAAAAGGCATGAATTAAGCGGGTTACGTGTTTGCGTTGCTTATCTAGCCCTATTTCATAGGGTACAGCGGAATACCTAAATAATCAAGCTGGCCGACCCCTTGATACTTGTTTATCCCATCGAACAGAAGCATATAATGCTGCTGAAATTTGCATTGTAGGCATAGCACTACCTACTTTATTCAAACGAAATAGATTGTATATTGTATTTTTCATAAGACGCATAGTTTCACTATGATGCGATTTAATTTCTTCATCAGAAAAAGTTATCTTATTTTCTCTTTCAATAATTAACACCATCATTTTCGCTAGATCTTCCTTGTAAACATCAACTATTCCTCCAACTTCATTTAAAAACATTTGCTGAAAACTACTTGCTTCATGCTGATGTTTTAATTTTCCTTCATTTAAATTATTTCCAAAGGTGAAATTAAGAAACTTTCTCAAAAACTCAGCCCCTTTCATATCCTCCAGTATTTGCAATAACGATTTATTCCACATTTCGTCTACAAATGATTTTTGCAATATTAAATTTTCAGCTTTGTTTAATGAAGAAAGACTACAAGTATTGAATCCGAGAATATAAGAAAACTTTGTCCAAACAAGTTCTTTAGTATCATGAACAGGTTTCCCGGTTGTCTCCGCCCAGAAATTCATTACCTCCAACATAACTCGTTCATCAAAATTTATTAATGAAATTCCATTTGATAACTTATCAATTAAGGTTACCGTTGCAATAAGTGTATTAATATCGGTTTGTTTCAAAACTTCAATAAATACATCTTCACTAATTGGAAAAATACACTTATTATTTTCATTTAAAAACTCTGAAATTTTTAATAGCTCTGTAACTTGTAGATCTTTATCAGGAAATAAAATAGCATCGCGAAGTAAAACCCAAAATTTAGTGTCTAAATATATAACTTTTTTATTAATAACATTGCCTGAAAGCTCTAACCGTAAATATTTATAATAATTTTCAAGTGTTTGTTCTGGATTGTTTCGATGAAAATCAATTGTGCTTTCAGATTTCAATTTAAGTCCATTAGTGGCTAACACCGCGGTGACTGGCGGTTTTCCTTGGTAATGGTAGCGGGAACGCGGACGATTACCAAGGAAAATTAGCCTGTCGAACGCTTAGTTATTTAGGTTCTGGAGCCATGCGACAGATCCTTAATAACTGAGCTTTCGACTGGGCACCAGTCACCGCGGTGTTATTGAGGAACTGGAGCGCAGCTCCAGTTCCTCAATAACGCCCACATCACCGGCTGCCGTAAGTGCCGCAACTTTTGCGATAGCAAAAGATGTGACGCTTACGGCAGTCCGAGTGTATGTGATTGTTAAATTTTATTTCTACCGCCTTTCACCAGACATCGGTAATAAGACAGGTATGCTAAATCTAATTCTATTTGTAGAACTATTCGTTGTTTCTGTTGCTTGGGTATCGCCCTTAATAGATGTTGCTCCAACTGTTAGTTCTGGTGTATCTGTTGTGCTACTCTCATCAGAAACTGATACCGCAACATCGAATTGTATTTCTTGAATTGGTACTCCAGTATTCGCACAATAAATAATTGTAGAATTCTGAGAGTTAAATGTTGCAGAAGCTGGATTAACCTTAGCATTATGTTGCTCACCATAGTCTTTTGCAGCAGCTATGCCAGAAATAACTTGTTTTATTGTTTCTTCTACATACTTATCTAATTTCATTTAACCGCCTAAACACGTAAGTAAAAATGACCCAATAGAAGCTATGCTACCAGCACTTGGGAGAGAATTAATTAATGTTTTCAATACAACTTTACTTGGAACTTGAGATTCAAACTGCCCCTCAATAGCATCTACAACTTCTAATGCTTCCTTTTGCTGTTCTTGAGACGTTATTAATCTCTGGATTTCTTGGCGAAGCATTGAAATGTGTTCCACAATATCCGTATTTAAATTCATCACATTTGTTGAATTATCGACCGAATTATTATTTACTCGGGCATTTGCCCCACTAACATTGTATGTAATATTGTGAATGGCTTTTTCGGTTTCTGGCAATCCCAGTTTTTTATGTGTCATTTGATACCCTGCAGGAATTCTACCAAGCCCCTCATGGAACCCTGGGTCTATTATTTCATACGTTTCTTCTCCACCATTAGACATTTTTCTTTGAATAAGGTCTCCTGTTTGAATGAGAACATCAGACCGCTGTATGAAAATCTTTTTTGATTGGACGCTGGCTTTGATATTATCTACCCGCTCTCCGTTTTTCTTTATTAGAGAGACAGTATCCCTCATCAATTTTGAAAAAGACACAATATCCCCTTTTGTAATTTAACACCGCGGTGACTGGCGGTTTTCCTTGGTAATGGTAGCGGGAACGCGGACTATTACCAAGGAAAATTAGCCTGTCGAACGCTTAGTTATTTAGGTTCTGGAGCCATGCGACAGATCCTTAATAACTGAGCTTTCGACTGGGTACCAGTCACCGCGGTGTTATTGAGGAACTGGAGCGCAGCTCCAGTTCCTCAATAACTATTACTTCTAAAGCACTTTCGCCTCAGTATTACAATATCAACTCACTTTTCCTCACTATTGAAATAAAAGCTCAAATTAGCTCTATTTTGACAATAGCAAGGCAAATGCTTTGTAGTATTTGATATTATGCGTTAATCAGTAAAAATCACTTTACTATTTTTACTGAGTGTATCTACTAGGCAATACTATGTCAAGCCCTGCTAATCGCAAGTTGACGGATCATGTTTAGCAGATTTTACGTGTTAAACATGATGCAATCAGTACTGAAAAAACTTATTATGACTTGGTACGTCAGCAGTGAGGATAAAAAGAGTAGCCAGTTTGCTTTCTGCTAGGCTCTACTTGCCTAAATCAAGCCGAAAATATCACTTCTTCAATCAATGCTAAAGAGTCTTCGATATGCTCAAAGCTATGTGAGCCTCCGTCATAACAAACCACATTCGCTTGATCTTGATATTTTTCTAAAGTCTTTTGCGCATCAATTAATTCATCGGCTTTATCTAATAAAATCGTACGGCTGATTTTTTGCGTGCTATCTGCTAATTCTTTTTCATACGAATCATACTGATCGCAATGCGTCTGCGCCCAATCATAAGCCGCCGCTGTTTCATAGTTTTCAGTCACTCCGATAAACTGTACCAATAGTTCACTCGGACTAATCGCCGGATTAATCATAATCGCTTTACAGCCAGTTTTCATCGCGAGATATTCACTGGTAAAACCGCCCATTGATGATCCCATAAAAACCACATCATAAGATTGATCTAAATACTGATTCCATTCAAATAGCATATCTTCAACAAGGCCTTCAAAATCACGGTAATCAACATTGGGCGTATAAAAAACAATTTCTTTTTGCGCGCAAAAAGCTTGCATAACACGCAACTTATCTTTGCTAATTAATAGATCGCCAGCTAAGTCCAGTGAAGCTGAATTAAAGCCATGTAGATAGATGATTACTTTTTTCTGCATATAAACCTCTTTTTTTAATTATTATTAGCTTAGGCGGCTCAGTGTATCTTGTCGATAGTACAATTTCAGCATTTGATAAACTTCCTGAAAGTGTTCATGCAAAATCTCAGGGGCGCAAAAAAAGTATTCACTAAATACCGCAAAAAACTCCGCTGGACTGGTTGCGGCATAGGGATCTACACAAAGTCCATGATGCTGTTGCAGTCGCTGATTTAAACATCCATAAGCCTGACTTAAGGTGTCTGTCCACTGTTCTGAATGCATCGAATAATGCAGGGGTGGCATACCATTTGCACTACCGTTAAGGTAGTCTAGTTTATGCGCAATTTCATGGATCACAACATTATGCCCTTGTCTCCAATGTGCCATATCTCGCTCAATATCCTGCCAAGACAAAATGACCGGACCTCGCAACCAGGCTTCACCACTCAATAAGCGCTGATCTCGATGCACAATACCAAACTCATCGCTTACATCACGATCCACCTGAAAAGCATCTGGATAAATAAGGATATGACTCCAGCCTTTAAATAGCGAAAGACCTAAACTCAAAACGGGCAAACAGGCTTGCATAGCAATAAGCACACGCATTTGCTCATTAAGTTCAAAACCCTGTACGCCATCAATGTTTTTATCATGCAAAAACAGCGTAGTCATCTCACGCAAATGTGCCTTTTCTACAGCACTCATCCTTTGTACCAAAGTCAGCGCTTTAAGCGCATTTTCCCAGTGTTCATGCTCAATCGGATAACGCTGTAAAAGGTAAATGATTCTGGCACGCTTAAATAAATTCATACCCCCCTTCTCTTTGGTTCTTAAGCGTAAACTTATGGACAATACGATTTATTATTATTTTCTACGAAAAATGCAGCAAATCGCCTTGTTTATCAAACGCCAAATATTTTGATAAACTTCCCCCATTTTGTACGGTTTGAAACATTGCCTTTAAAGGCTCTTCAGCTTGTTCAGCCGTTGGGTGCATGCCATTAATACCCGATAAACAGGCAATCAAAACGATATCCCACTTCTGTTCCATCTGTTTAGATTCTGTCACTAAATCTTCAAAGTTAGTTAACTCATCTAAATCTTTATCAACACACATAATCGCTTCTAACATGCCTCCCTTCCCAGAATGGAAGCTCTCTTTATCTTCCTCTTTATGCGCATCAGGTAATGAAGCTTGTAAAAAAACAAAGAGAAAACGCTGAGGTTCACTTTGCTCTTTTCCAACAACTAATAGGCTTTTGTAGTCAGTGATTTCGGTCATATTATGTTTTAGTTTCAGTTAATTAATGGATTACTAAACAACCAACCGCTAAAGCAGGGTGAATTAGAGTTTGACGATGGTATGTCATGATACAGGGCGAATATACCCATCACACTTGAATGTGCAGTTTTTTCAACCGTCATCCTCGCATGCTTTTAGCGGGGATCTACTTAAAACACTAGACTCCCGCTAAAAGCATGCGGGAGTGACGGGAAATGAATTTTCTGCACCTTCATGTAGTTTGGGTATAGCTCTAAAGCAGGCGTTAGCACTATGGCTCTATTTTATCAGTAATCACGGACTCTTCTACGGATTAAAAATCAAGCTAATTTTTCTATCCTCAGAATATTCTAATAGTCGCTAACTCTTTATGTTAGCTGGGTTGTTTTATTATGCTACTCGAAATCAAAATAAATGGCTATGTCACCGTTAAGTGTGGAAAAACAACAACTCTTAAAGCCCTCCCTTGCTGGAGAGGGCTTTTAAGAACAAATGTAATTAAAAAAATCCACACTTAACGGTGACATAGCTAAATAAATTCATTTGCCTTCAATATCGCTTTTTCTAATCCGCAGAAAACTCGCAAACCGAGGAATTCCTCTCTGGGTTTTTCCGAAATATTTATAAGTAATTATCGCTCCAATTTTGGCAGGGTTCTGTCGCTGCTGTAAATTAAATCCACTCCCTACTTTAAAGCGTAAACCATTAGGCATCTCGACCAATAAAGCACCTAATAATCCACTAAACTTTCCTTTGCCAGCTATATGGGCAATCACTGTCGCTTCGGCATCATAAAAGGTTTTTACTTTTAATACATCAGTGTTACGTCCTGAATGATATAAAGCCTCTGCATGATGAAGCATTAAGCCCTCGCCCCCCGCATCAACCACTTGATTTAATGATTGCATCAATGCAGTTTTGTCATTCAAGCGATATTGTTTAACTATTTGCAAATAAACACTGTCTGATTGCTCAAGCAAATCCTGCAGTGCTTTTAAGCGTAAATTAAATGTTTGCTTTAAATGAGGAAGGTCAAACACAAAATAGCGTACACGTTTCCATTCATCATCCACTGCCTGTTTTTTTCTAACAATACTCACTAAGCGTTGAAATTCTCCACGTGCTAACCAAAGCTCACCATCTAATGCCTGTTTTGGAAAAGACTGGATAAACCAAGCCGGTGCAGCATAAATATTGCCCTGCCTAGAGACCAGTTGTCGCCCATTCCAATAAGCACGAACACCATCCAACTTCTCACTCACCCAGTATTGGGAAATATCTTCTACGCCCTGATACGTTTTCGCCAAAGAGAGCGGCGGTTTACCCGCATAACTATTTGAGTAAACAGCAAGCAACAAGAAAAAAGCACATGTAATACGCATGACATCCTTTTTAAAGCAAGATCGGTGAAAGTATATTGACTAACTGATGTTACGCAGAGAGCCTATTTTTTCAATCCTTATTATATAAAGGCTAACGGTTACAAATAGGTAACATTCAGTAGCCCGTATGAAGCTTGCGCAATACGGGGATTCGATACGCTGTTTATCCCGTATTACGTACCTCCATACGGGCTACGATGGTTACGGTTACTTTGTTTTTAGCATCAGTCTTTAAACAATTTTGCATACTCGCCAAAGCCTTCTTTTTCTAAATCTTGCTTAGGAATAAAGCGTAACGAGGCGGAATTAATGCAATAGCGCAATCCAGTTGGTTTCGGCCCATCATTAAATACATGGCCCAAATGTGAATTTGCCTTGTTGCTAACCACTTCTGTTCTTACCCCAAAAAAACCTCTGTCTTCTTTTTCGAGAACATTTTGTGGCGCAAGCGGCTTAGTAAAACTTGGCCATCCAGTACCCGACTTAAACTTATCACTTGAGCTAAAAAGTGGCTCACCTGAAACAATATCAACATAAATGCCTGCTTGTTTATTATCCCAATATTCATTCTTAAATGATGGCTCTGTTCCCGATTTTTGCGTCACTTTATATTGTAACGGTGTTAGTTTCTGTTTAAGTTCCGCTTGCGTTGGCTTACTATAATTCGCTGTCTTTTCAACATGACCTGTCACTGCCTGCTTCTCACCCCAAATGGCTTTTAAGCGTTTATCGCGGCCACAATTCCATCGATACGCTTTGTAACGAATAGGGTTACTTTTATAGTAGTCTTGATGATAACTTTCTTTACCCTTTATTGGATAAAAAACACTGGTATTTAATATCGGTGTAACCACTTTATTATTTGGAAACTCTTTTGTGATTTGTAACTTTGATTGCTCAGCAATCTGCCTTTCTTGTTCGCTAGCAACAAAAATTGCACTTAAATAACTCGGGCCTTTATCGCAAAACTGTCCTTTATCATCAAAAGGGTCAATATGCTGCCAGTAATAGTCGAGTAATTTTTTATAGCTTACTTTAGTTGGGTCATAGCTAATTTCAACGGCTTCATAGTGACTAGTATGATTACCACTATAGGTTGGGTTTTGTAAAATACCGCCCGTAAAACCGGATACTACACTAGTAACTCCTGTCAGTTTCTCGAAGTCTGCTTCCATACACCAAAAACACCCCCCCGCTAAAATGGCTTTATCTGCCGAGGCATTAAAAGACAAACTCAGTAAGCTAATTAATAACAGGCCGGGTAATTTTTTTTTCATTTAGATTCTTCCTTAATCGTATTCTAAAAAACGCTAACAGTCCCATTAGAATAAGCTAATACTGGTACGACTTCAAGCTCAGATCGTTGAACTACTTTCATAAATTTTTGCAAATACATATTCATTCGCTAAAAATAAACGCAATAATTTAGGATCAAATTTTTCAGGGCGGGAGCGCCCATCCCCATGGCGAATAATTGAAATCGCTTTTTCATGGCTAAATGCGGGCTTATAGGGCCGAGGAGATCGTAAAGCATCATACACATCGCATATTGCAACGATTCGACCACCTAAAGGAATATCAGTCCCTCTTAATCCGCTAGGGTAGCCACTACCATCCCAACATTCATGGTGTGTTATAGCGACCTCTCCGCCCAGCTTTAGATAGGGTGAAATACTCGCATTGGATAAAATACGCTCGCCAATAATGGTGTGCTGCTTTACTTGCTCAAACTCATCCTCAGTCAATGCCTCCTTTTTTTGTAAAATACTATCTGGAATAGCGAGTTTACCAATGTCATGTAAGGCACTGGCATAATATAAGGCATCAATATACTCCGGTGATAAACCTTTTAGTTCCGCCAATTGCTTTGCATAAAGGCCGATTCTTCCCACATGCGCGCCGGTATCATCATCACGATATTCAGATGCAATAATAAGTGTTCGAATCGTCTCAATATGGCTAAGTTGAATATCTTCAGCATCTTGCTTGACTGTCCCCTCAAGTATCTGCTTTTCATTGAAAAGATGATCTTGATATGCTTTTACTTTGAGCGTGTTGCGCACCCGCAGCCAAAGCTCTTCTCTATCTATGGGCTTGCTTAAAAAATCATCTATGCCTAAAGATAATGCTTTTAAACGTGTTTCTCTGTCCGTTAATGAACTGATAATTAATATCGGTGTATATTCAATGATCTCATTCTCTCTGATGCTTTTTATGACATCAAAACCCGTGAGCCCAGGCATCATCAAATCAAGTAAAACAATATCGACGCGGTCATTTTTTAAATAGTTCAAAAAATCACTGCCCGAATTGAAACAGATAGTCTTATAACCTTCATGCTCCAATAAAGTGCTTAATAAACTGGTAACGCTGCGCTCATCGTCAACAACCGCGACCAATGATGATTTAGCAGTTTTAGTCTTCATGGCTTAATATTTTTTTAACTAGATCTAAAAACTCACGATATTTTATCGGCTTAGACATGTATTCATCAAAACCATTTTCTAAAATACGTTCCCTATCGCCAGGCATTGCAAACGCAGTCAGTGCAATAATTGGCGTATATTCTAAATTGGGATCTTGCCTCATTATGCGACACGCTTCCATACCATCCATTTCTGGTAATTGAATATCCAGTAAAATTAAATCGGGCGATAATGCTTTTGCATTAATAATACCGGCTTCTGCATTGGTATCAACCGTTACCTGATAGCCTTGCTGTTCAAGTAACATTTCCATCAATTTAATATTATTGGGGTTATCCTCAATTAATAATATCTGTGCTTTATTATTTGACATCATTTTTCCTCAACAAGTTTTCTATATAGCCGACAAAACCTTGCTGATCGATATTGTATTTTTCAATGACATCTTTGACCTTACCCGAAAGTTGTCGAATATCCTCTTCGGTAATAATTTTAGCCGTAACAATAACAACCGGGACATGATGTAAATTATTAGTCTGCAAATAAGCTACGATATCAAACCCCGTGACGCCTGGCATCATCAAATCCAAAATAATCAGGTCAGGAATTTGTTTTTCGATCATCGCAATGGCTTGCTCGCCTGAATAAGCTTTTTGTATTTCAATCTTATCCTGCTGTAAATACGTGCTAATTAAGTTAATTGAATTGGGATCATCATCTACAACTAAGACTGAATAATCTCTATGTAATGATTCATCAATCGGTATACCCGCAGATATCACCGCTCTTAATAAGCTATTTCGGCTCACTGGCTTATTCACAATACCTTTAGGTTGAAATGCAATACCTGCCGTATCTAGCTCGCCTAGTTGCACGAGTATTAAAGGTATTGGGTGTTTAAGGTCAGTAAAACAAGGGCTTTTTTGTAATTCAGTTAACTCACGGCCACTCACTTCAGCAATAACCGCATCAACTTCATGTTTAGCTATATAGTCAGATATTCCAATAACCTCTGTACTGCGATAAACCTCTATTCCAACATTCTCCAAAATCGATCTGACCATTGAGGCATCTGAGTCATCATGATTAATCACTAAGACGCGTTTTTTATGCTGTAAAAAATGATTTAAAGCATCTTCATTTGAGAAGGAAACGCTTTCAATAGGTAAACAGACAGTAAAGCAGCTGCCTTTTCCAAGTTCTGATTGAACATCAATACAGCCACTGTGCAACTCAGTCAATCGTTTAACCATTGCTAAGCCTAGCCCTGTTCCTTGATATTTTTTAGACAATGAGCTATCTAATTGTTCAAACGGAATAAATAATTTATCGAGGTCTTTAGGATCAATTCCAATACCGGTATCTTCAATAGTCACCGAGACAAAATCCTGTCGTCGCCTGTCATCAGCCGCCGCACAGGCTGGAATTTCATTCAAATGTAAGTGCGTGCTAATGGTAATACTGCCATTGTCCGGCGTAAACTTAGTCGCATTAGATAATAAATTAAACAAAACTTGTTTGATTTTTCGCTCATCCGCCGATATTTTGTCAACTTGCGAATCAAGCTTAAGGTTAAGGTGAATATTATGTTTGCTGGCTTTTTCTTTTATGATTGAGATAGAACGTTCAACAATCTCATTAAGTTCAAAAGTGGAGCAGTCTAACTCCATTTTACCGGCTTCAATTTTTGATAAATCAAGAATATCGTTAATTAAACTGAGTAAATGCTGTCCACTCTCAAAAATAACCCCTAACCCTTCTTCTTGTTTTTCACTTACTTCACCAAACATATTGTCTTTCATTGCCTCAGAAAAACCTAAAATAGCATTTAATGGGGTACGTAATTCATGTGACATATTAGCCAGAAATTCAGATTTCATTCTGCTGGCTTCATCGAGTTGTTTGTTTTTTAACTCTATTTCATCATTCCGTTCGCGTAGTTTTTCAGTCATTATTTTCATATCCTCATACTGCTTGAGGTTATGTAAGGCCACGCCCGTTTGTACGCATAACCGGTCGATAAAATTTAATTCATCTTCTGCCGCATGCTCACGGGATACGATTAAAAAAACACCCAGTCGTTTTTGCTGGTAGATAACAGGGCTAAAAGCAACAGTTTTAGGTAAGATTTTAGTAAAACCGATATCAATGGCAAAATCATCCACATCAACTTCTTCTAAGATAATTCGTTTATTGTTTTTGGCACACTCACCTATCACCCCTTCACCTAACTTATAGCTTTGCTGCGTTGTATCTGGCATGCCATAGGATGCTTCACAACTTAATAGGCCGGTCCATTCATCAAAGCCATAAAAAGCACTCATTAAATAACCATTATTTTCAGCTAATATATTCAATAAATTCCGCAGTACGACTTTGCGGTCTTGAGAGGAATTAAATTCTGTTAGCGCCTTATTATGTGTTGAATCATATTGAGCAATTTTGCACATCCGTGCTTCGGCTTCTTTTTGTGCGGTAATATCTCTGGCAGCAGCAAAAACACCTTGTACTTGATCATTCTCATCACGATAGATTGAAGCATTATATAAAACATGGGTAATGTGCCCATCTTTACGTCGAATAGATAATGGGTAATCAGTGACAAAGCCGTCGGTAAAAACCTTTTGATACCCTGCTCGCGCTTTATCAGGTTCCGTAAAGTACGTTGAAAAGTCACTACCCACTAAGTGATCCCGAAAAATACCCGTTACTTTTTCTGTGGCATTATTAACGTCCATGATTTTTCCGTTTGCACTGATAGTCACAAAAGGATCAAGACTGGATTCAATTAGACTTCGGGTATATTGCCCCACTTGCTTGGTTTGTTGTTCTGCTGTTTTTTGTTGACTAATATCGCGAGCAGCAGCAAAAACACCTTGTACTTTTCCTTGTTCATTCTTATACACCGACGCATTGTATAAGACGGGCGTTACCTGCCCATCAGCATGCAATAGGTCTAATGGGTAATCTCTAACCGCCCCTTTTTCATAAACTTGCAGATAGCCGGCTTTCGCATAAGCGGGATCGGTAAAATAATTAGAAAACTCAGTGCCAATCAGCTGCTCTCGCTTTAAGCCCGTAATTAATTCGGTGGCTTTGTTAACGTCGGTAATCGTCCCTTCCGGGGCAATAGTGACTAATGGGTCAAGGCTGGATTCAATTAAACTACGCGTATATTGCCCCACTTGTTTGGTTTTTTGTTCAGCCGCTTGCTGTTGACTAATATCACGCGCAGCAGCAAATACACCCTGTACCTCACCTTGTTCATTTTTATATACCGATGCATTGTATAACACAGGAGTCACCTGCCCATCAGCATGCCGTAGGTCTAATGGGTAATCTCTGACCGCCCCTTTTTCATAAACTTGCAGATAGCCAGCTTTCGCATAAGCGGGATCGGTAAAATAATTAGAAAACTCGGTTCCAACCAGTTGCTCTCGCTTTAAGCCGGTAATTAATTCGGTGGCTTTGTTAACGTCGGTAATTGTGCCTTCAGGGGCAATAGTAACGAGTGGATCAAGACTGGATTCAATTAGACTTCGGGTATATTGCCCAACCTGTTTGGTCTGTTGTTCTGCTGCTTTTTGTTGGCTGATATCACGCGCGGCAGCAAAAACACCTTGGACTTCGCCTTGTTCATTTTTATACACGGAAGCATTATATAGAACGGGGGTTATTTTCCCATTAACATGTCTTAATTCAAGAGGGTAGTCAGTAACATGTCCTTCGGTAAAAACTTTTAAATACCCTTCTCTCGCTTTTTCCGGTTCGGTAAAAAAATCAGAAAAATCAGTACCAATCAACTTGTCCCTTGCAATACCGGTGACTTGCTCGGTTGCGTTATTGACATCCATGATTTTACCTTCAGCGCTGATGGTAACTAAAGGGTCAAGACTTGCTTCAATTAAACTACGAGCGTAGCCTGTAGTATTGCTAAATGTACTCGACATGATTATCCCACCCTCAGATTATTACGCTGTGTAGGGATTGAAACTACTCTTGTTTAAAGCATATTTCAAGGTTAATTATGCGTCGCTTTAAATAATAACTGATGTTACGCAGAGCCCCTATTTTTTCAATCTTGATTATATAAAGACTTAAGGTTAATTTTATAGTTAACATCAAGTAGCCCGTATGAAGCTTGCGCAATACGGGGGTTCGACGCACTATTTATCCCGTATTCCGTACCTCCATACGGGCTACGATGGCTACGGTTACTTTGTTTTTAACATCGGTGAAATGTGCCCCACTCGATATGCTTAACTTAATGATAATTTAAGTAAGACTGCGTAACATCAGATAATAAGTTACTGGTAGTGAACCGCTAAACAGGCTATCTAGTATGTAATATAGTCCCTTTTACCCTACTAATATTGGAGTGTAATGAAATCTCATACTTTGACATTACGAACATCCAGCACAACGCTGAGACTGTTAATTGCTGAGGACTTATCAGTACGATTAGCCTTAGATTTAGCCTCTACACGTGTTCGTGCCGCTTGCGGTGGAATTGGAACCTGCGGGGCTTGTACCATTCAAACCGTGGATGGCGAATTTAGCTCAACGACCTTAACAGAATATCAAAAAATCTCTGCAGATGAGCGCGAAGAAGGCCTGCGTTTAGCTTGCCAGCTTTATCTAAAATCTGATGCTGAAGTATTTTTAGAAAACCCCGCGCCGTTATCAAATTGGAAATCATTCGATTTAAGTGCTTGGCCGAGTTATAACTACCCTGCCTTTGATGCAAATAACCTTTATTATGGCATTGCGGTTGATTTAGGCACTACGCATATCCGCGTCTCATTTTGGGATAGAAAACAGCAAAAACGCATTGCCTGTCGGCACGGCAATAACCCTCAAGTAGCTTTAGGTGAAGATGTACTCACCCGCTTAGATGTTAATAAGCAACGTGGCGATGAGTTACAGTCATTAACGCAAATAGTCCGAGATGCCATTATTCAAGGTGTGCACGATATATTAGCGCGAGATATTGGTGAGATTAAATCAATTTTAGACAAAGTAGGCATGGTCAGTATTGTTGGCAATACCGCCATGTTAGCTTTATTAAGTGGCCAAGATGGTAGCCAATTATACGATCCGCTTAACTGGGAAAAACCTATCCCCTGTATTGCTAATGATATCGACGAGTGGAAACAAGCATGGCGACTGCCTAATGCTGAGATTGAAATTAAAGCCCCTTTAGCCGGATTTATGGGCTCAGATATTTTAGCCGCTTTGATCGCCATTGATATAACGCAACACTCTGAGCCTGTGATGCTAGCTGATTTTGGCACCAATACAGAAATCGCCTTATGGGATGGGGCGCAAATTTGGCTTACTTCAGTACCTGGTGGTCCTGCATTTGAAGGCGTGGGGTTAGAACAGGGGCTAAGTGCAGATTTGGGGGCCATTAAGTCGGTTAGTCAAACCAATAACCGCTTTGACTTAGAAATTATTGGTGATGCCAAAGCAAAAGGCTTTTGTGCCTCTGGCTTTGTTGATGCCATTGCATTATTACGTAGCAATAATATTATAAAGTTATCAGGGCGATTTGCAGAACCTAGCCCAGATGGCTATTGTTTGCATAAAGATAATCGTAATACGGCAATTAAACCAGCCGATATCGATGCATTTCAACGCGCAAAAGCCTCAACAGCGGCAGCAATGGAACAACTGCTTGTACTCGCTAATATTTCGGCACATAATCTAGGTGAATTATGGATTTGCGGCGCATTTGGTCAACACCTCAGTTTACACAATGCGCAAGTCACGGGATTACTACCCAGCATGGATTGTTCTCGTATAAAGCTATTTGGTAATGCAGCCTTGTCTGGCTGCGAAAAAATGCTATTAGATCCTAATGCAAAACAGAAAGAGACGGAAATGAGGCAGGTAACACGTGTGGTTAATCTCACACACTACCCTGAATATGATGATTGTTTTATTAATCATCTGCGTTTAAAACCTTTTCTAGGGGATAAATAATGTTCGAATCCTATATCAAAGATTACAACGAAGCTGTTTTTGAAATTGATAAAGAAACCGCTATAGAGGTGGTAGAAAATGCACTGGCGAATGGCATAACGCCCGAAGATATTGTGTTTAAGATTGTGATGCCAGCCGTTGAAGATATGATGCAACATGTCCTGAACGATCTAGATACTAATCTAGCTCAACATTTTATGACAGCACAAATCGCAGCTGAAATTACTGAAAAAATGTTACTGCAATTTTCCGAGCCACCTGAAGTGATAGGCAGAGTAATCATTGGCACCGCTTTTGGTGATTTACATTCTCTGGGCAAACGAATTGTCATGGGCTGTTTAAAATCAATGATGGTTGATGTGATCGATTTAGGTGTTAATGTCACTTCAGAAGATTTCGTTAATGCTGCGATAGAACATGATGCTCAAGTCATTGCCGTTTCATCTATGATGATGCATACCGCGACCGGTGAGGAAGGAAGTTTGGCTGTGCGAGAATTATTAAAGCAGCAAGGCTTAGAAAGTAAAATTAAGCTAGTGGTTGGCGGCTCGCCTTATCGTTACGATAACGAGCTGTATACTCAAGTAGGGGCCGACAGTTGGGCACCCGATGGCATTACTGCTGCAAAGATAATTTGTGATCTCATTCGAGAGGTTAAAAAATCATGACACCTTTAGAGATTTTAATCGCCTCCATCACGGGACAACCGGCCCCTAGAGTTCCCGTCTTTTGTAATTTTTTAGATTATGGCCCTAAAGAATTAAATATGTCACCCAAGGAGTATTTTTCTCGTGGTGAATATATGGCTGAAGGGCAACTTAAATTACTTAAACGCTACGGTCATGATAATGCATGGAGCATGAGTTATGTGGGTATTGAGGCTGAAATTCTCGGCTGTCAGGAAATCCTATTCCCTAAAAAAGGGGCACCTAATGTCAAAGATTTTGTCATCAAAAATTGGGATGATATTGCCAATCTAGAAATCCCCAGCGATATTACTCAGAGCCCACATTGGCAAACCACCGCAGACTGTTTATCCATATTAAGTGATGAAATTGGTTCAAGCAATCCAATTTGTGGCTATGCCTCGTCATCCAATACGCTACCCATTTTATTAATGGGTATGGAAAAGTGGATGGAGTTAGTACTCAGTGGGCCGGCAGATATACGTGATGAACTCATGCGTAAATGCAGCGATTTTTGCCAACAAGAGATAAAAGCATTACGCCAAGGGGGGGCTCACGTTATTCTTTACGCCACGTCTTTTGGCTCTCCGTATTTTATTCCCAAAAAAATGATTTCTGATTGGGCAATGCCTTGGATGCAGCAAGATTTAAAAGAAGGTGGCGGCGGTATTGTTTATTATTGCGGCGGTGCACCAATGCTTGCGGCGGTTGACCAGGCAATCGAACAGCTAGGCGTGGGGGTTTACTATATTAGTCCACTGGATGATCTATCTAAAGCAAAAGACATAATCAATACGCGTGCCGTTACTTGCGGTGTGATTGATGATATTAAAATGATCCGCTGGACACCTGAACAAACCCGTGCAGAAGTTGAGCGCCTTATAGAAATAGGAAAGCCAGGCGGACATTTTCTCTTTGGCTCTAGCTTAATGCCTCTGGAATTACCGGAAGAAAATATTCAAGCGATGATACAGGCGGCTTTTGAGTTTGGGAGCAACGAATGAAAACAATCCCCATTAAATCAGAAGCGTCTGACAAAATGGTGATGGTGGGCTGTTCCATTTTACATAAGGAGGTGGACAGCCTAATTAAAAAGAACCAATGGCATTTAGAAACCCATTATCTTAATGCTTCCTTACATAGCTATGTAAACAAACTCTCTATAGAGCTTAACAAAGCCTTGGATGAAGAAGAAAGCAAAGGTAAAAATACCTTAGTGTTTTATGGCAGTTGCCACCCCGGCATGGATAATTTTCTCGAAGCACATCAAACCTGCCGTACACGCGGACAAAATTGCATCGTCATGCTATTGGGTTATGAGATTTTTATGCAAGAATTATCTCAGGGAGCATTTTTCTTACTGGAAGATTGGGCGCTCAGCTGGGAACAAGTACTAACCGAATCCTTTGGCAATAACCTCGCCGTTATTCGTGAAGTTTTTCATAGCAGTCATAAATACATTCTTGCGTTACGCACACCCTATAGCGCGGATTATACTGATGCCGCTGAAAAAGCCGCTGCTTTTGTCGATTTACCTTTACGCTGGGTTGATGTGGATTTACAGGAACTTGAAGTCGTGATGACTAAAGCCATTCAACATAAGCTTGCTGAACTTCATGATTAGTGAAGCTGATTACTTACAATTACAAGAGAAAAATAAGAAGCTACAAGCGCGTGTTCGTAGATTGTCTGAAGATAAGGCCAATTTATTTTTGATTCAAAACTTATTAGAAAAAATCAGTCCTGAAGGGGATATAGATGAACAATTAAAAAATGTTTTGATTGGCTTAGGACAATGCCTTGGTGGCACTAATATCGAAATATATTACTATGCTGATGAGCAATTAAACCATATTGATTTGTTCGGTCATGTGACAGTTTTAAAAGAAATCACCGACCCCTTTGTTAATGAAATTTTTGAACAAAAAGATTTTATTGAAAGAAAATCCTCTAATTCAACTTCCTTTCTTGTTGATGCTAAGCAGTCAAATGCTTGGGACTGGGGCTTTCCACTGCTGATAGATCAAACTATGCTAGGCGCCATCAAAGTAACCAATGCGATGGGGTCTGTCCTATTACGCGATTATTTAACACCTTTTTTTAGTCATCTTACGCTTATATTAAATAATCAAATTATAACTAAGTCGAAAGAAACTGCGAATAAAGCAAAAAGTGAATTCCTTGCTGTTATTTCACATGAAATCAGAACACCAATGAATGCGATTTTAGGTATGGCCGAGCAACTTATAGCACAAAATTTAAATGATTATGAGCGCATAAAATTCGCCAATATCATATTAAAATCAGGTCGTAGCTTACTAGTCTTGCTAAATGATATTTTAGACTTATCAAAAATAGAAGCCGGTAAAATACACTTAGAAAACAGTCCATTTTATCCCAATGATTTACTGATTGAGCAGCAACTTTTATTTTCTAGTCAAACTGAAAAAAAAGGCCTAGAACTCACAGTCGATTGCGCTTTCAATGAGCACCAGCAATATCTTGCCGATACCGACCGTTTAGCGCAAATGCTGGCTAATTTAGTTAATAATGCGATTAAATTTACCGCTAAAGGTGTTATTCATATCAGTGCAAGAGAAGTTAGCTGCACGCGTCACACCTCAACATTAGAGTTTTCTGTACAAGATACCGGTACGGGTATTGCTGAAGATAAACAATCCCTGCTGTTTAAAGCCTTCTCTCAAGTTGATTCAAGTATATCCCGCCAATATGGAGGGACAGGCTTAGGCTTATCAATCGTTTTACAATTAAGTCAATTAATGAACGGCAAGGTAGGTTGTGAAAGCACTTTAGGAGAAGGTTCTCGATTTTGGTTTCGCGTAACGGTTGACTCAGTTAATAGTGATCATATTTCCACTGTAAGCCACCACTCGATAAAACAAGCACGACTACCAAGTCAACGCTGCCCCACCATTATGAAGGGAATACCTGTATTAACTGAACAAGAGCAACAAAAAATCAAACAGTTAGTCGAAAAACTCAATGATTTATTGGCTGAAAATATGTTCAGTGCAATTAACTGCTTTAAAGAGTTAAAAAATACCTTTAAGGACGATGTTATACTGCAACAACTAATTATTCTTGAAGGTTTGATTAACGACATGAACTTTGATCAAGCAAAACATTTTTTAAATGAGTTTGTTAAACAATTAAACTTAGACTCAAAAAGTGAAACAGATGAGTAAAGCCCACTTAAAAATTCTTATCATTGATGATACGCCCGCGAACTTACAGCTATTAGGTTCTATCTTAGAACAGGACTACCAGGTACAGGTGGCCACGTCTGGAGAAAGGGGCTTACAACTCGCACAAAAATCACACCCTGATTTAATTTTGCTCGATATTATGATGCCTGTCATGGATGGTTTTGAAGTCTGTCGGCGGTTAAAACTAAATAGTAAGTTAGCCAGTATCCCTGTGATTTTTATCACCGCACTAATTGACAATTTAACAGAAGAAAAATGCCTTGCATTGGGCGCCGTAGATTTTCTAAACAAACCGCTGAATATAAAATTGGCTCGTCTGCGCATAGATAACTTCATGGAACGTGAGACATTGCGCCGTGAAGTTATCATGAAAGAACAGCTAAAGTTAGCTGCTAGCGTTTTTGATCACTCCCATGATGGCATTATCATTACTGATTCCGATAATAACATTATCGATGTCAATGCGTCTTTTACTCGTATTACGGGGTATGAACTAGCTGATGTTTTGGGTAAAAACCCACGCCTTCTGCAATCAGGCGTACAAAATAAAGCCTTTTACCAAGCTATGTGGAAGCAATTGCTTAAAAATGAGCACTGGGATGGTGAACTTTGGGATAAACATAAAGACGGCCATTCCTTTGCAATAGAAACAAGTATTTCTGTTATTACTGATTCCGAAGGAAATATTGACCATTTCTTAGCTGTATTCTCAGATATATCCTTACGAAAAACACATGAGGAAGCGTTAAAAAAGATCGCCTATTTTGATGAGTTAACCGGTACGCCTAACCGAACACTGTTAGCTGACCGGATAGAACAAGGGATTGCACAATCCTTGCGTAGAAAAAAAACCATGGCACTGTGTTTTTTAGATTTGGATGGTTTTAAACAAGTCAATGACCAGTTCGGTCATGATACCGGTGATAAAATATTAATTGAAAGTACACAGCGTATTTATATGTGTTTACGCAAAGTGGATACCTTATCGCGTATTGGTGGCGACGAATTTATCATCTTGTTATTGGATTTGAATGCTGAAGATGAATTCATCATTTCCATTGAGCGTATTTTAGATGCTTTACAACAGCCTTTTCTAATTGATGATAATTCTATCAGTATTTCTGCCAGTATCGGCGTAACACTCTTCCCTCAAAATGATAATGATTCTGACATGTTATTGCGCCATGCGGACCAGGCAATGTATACCGCCAAACAGAAAGGCAAGAATCAATACCATTTATTTGATTCAGAATTAAACCTACAAGCCCTTAAACAAGAGCAATTAATATCACATATTAAAGCCGCTTTTAATAACAATGAGTTTGTCCTACATTACCAACCCAAGGTCAACTTATCTAACGGCAAAATTCAAGGATTTGAGGCACTGATACGCTGGCAGCATCCCATAAAAGGCTTATTAGCACCGGCTGAATTCTTGCCACTTATCGATAACACAGATTTAATGCTAGACCTGAGTGATTGGGTTGTTGCGACAGCCATAAAGCAACTAAACCAATGGCAGGCAATCAATCTTAAATTAATTATTAGTGTTAATATCGCGCCTTGTCATTTAGTACAAGAAAATTTTGTTAATCAATTACAGAAACACCTGCAAACTTACCCTAATGTTTGCCCCGGAAATCTTGAGCTGGAAATATTAGAAACTGCTGCCTTAGATGATGTTATACGTGTCAGTGAAATTATGAAGTCTTGTATAGCGCTAGGTGTTCATTTTTCTTTAGATGATTTTGGTACAGGCTACAGCTCTTTGACTTATTTAAAAAACCTGCCTGCAAAAATCTTAAAAATTGACCAAACATTTATACGCGATATGTTGATTGATAGCGAAGATATGGCAATTACTATTGCGACGATAGGCTTAGCAAAAGCCTTTAATAGAGGGGTCATTGCGGAGGGTGTAGAAACTGTTGAGCATGGTAAGAAGTTATTAGAAATAGGCTGCAATCATGCCCAAGGCTATGGGATAGCACGACCTATGCCTATTAATGAAGTAAATGATTGGATGCAGCGCTGGGAATTTGAATCAAAAGCATTTCAAAAAAAACAGCCATAACTTGAGCAACAATGGGGCGCAGATCTTTAGTCTGCCTTTAAAAATGTAAGCTGGCAGAGCCTCTATTTTTCAGCCCTGACTATATAACACCAAGTGGCCCGTATGAAGCTTGCGCAATACGGGGATTTGATGCACTGTTTATCCCGTATTCCGCACCTCCATACGGGCTACGATGGATACGGTTACTTTGTTTTTAGCACCGGTGAAAAAACTATTTTCACACGGCATGATATAAAGCAGACTAAAAGTCTGCGCCCCATTCGATATGCTTAACTTAATAAACTACCCCGCCGATATCAATACATTTCAAGCTGCCAAAGCTTCAACAACGACAGCCATGCAACAACACCTTGTACTTCCCAGTATTTCAGCACATAATCTAAGTGAATTATGAATTTACAGGGCATTTAATCAATACCTCAACTTACACAATGCGCAAATCACAAGGTTACTATCCAAGCATGAATTATTCACGTACCAAGTGGTTTGCTAATACGGCTTTGTCTCGGTGTAAAAAAGGCTATTAGCCCCTGATGAAAAATAGTTCGTGCTAAAAATGGTGCGTGTGCTTAATCTTTCACACTACCCTGAATAAGATGATCGTTTTATTAATCATCTACGTTTAAAACCTTTGATAGGGGATGAATAATGTTCGAGAGCTACATTGAAGACTATAACGAAGCTGTTTATGAAATTGATAAAGAAAGCGCAATTGAAGTCGTAGAAAGGGCTTTACAGGAAGGCGTTACGCCAGAACAGGTGGTGTTTGATATTATCATACCGTCTATTGAAGAAATGATGGCTGAGATCGTCATTAATGCAGACACTAATTTAGCGCAACATTTTATGACGGCTCAAATTGCGGCAGAAGTCACTGAAAAAATGCTGGCCAAATTTAAAGTACCGCCTGAAATTATTGGTCGCGTTGTTTTTGGTTCATCTCATGGTGATTTACACTCGTTGGGTAAACGTATTGTTATCGGCTGCTTAAAATCCATGATGGTTGATGTGCTTGATTTAGGCGTTAATATTAAAGCAGAAGATTTTGTTAATGCCGCTGTTGAACAGGACGCACAAGTGATTGCTATTTCATCGATGATGGTACATACCGCAACAGGAGAAGAAGGCAGTTCACGTGTACGCAGTCTATTAAAAGAACGTAACTTAGAAAGCAAAATAAAACTCGTTGTCGGCGGCGCCCCTTTTCGCTTTGATCATGAGCTTTATACTAAAGTCGGTGCAGATAGCTGGGCGGCGGATGGAGTGTCTGCTGCAAAAATGATTAAAGAATTAATTTTAGAGGTAAAAGCCCAATGACCCCTTTAGAGATTTTATCCGCAACTGTTTTAGGTCAGCCAACCCCCAGAGTACCTATTTTTTGTAATGTACTGGACCAAGGCGCACGCGCCTTAAATATGTTTCCCGAGGAATATTACTCAAAAGGCGAGTATGTTGCTGAAGGGCAATTAAAAATGCTCAAACATTATGGACATGACAATGTTTGGAGTGCCAGCTATGTAGGCAAAGAGGCGCAATTACTCGGCTGTAAAGAGATTCTATTTGCCAATAATGGCGTACCCAATGTCGCTGATTTTGTGCTTAAAAGTTGGGATGATATTGAAAAGTTTGAAATCCCTGAGGATATAACCCAACACTATCATTGGCAATCAACAGACGAGTGTTTAAAAATACTTCATCAAGAAGTAGGCGCTATCCACCCTATTTGTGCTTATGTCACCGCAGCAACCTCCTTGCCCGTAATATTAATGGGCATGGATAAGTGGATAGAACTGGTTATCGCAGGGCCCACTGATTTACGTGATTTACTGGTTAAAAAATGTAGTGATTTTGTTCAGCAACAGCTAACCGCTTACCGCGCTGCTGGCGCTAATGTGATTATTTACGCCAACCCTTTTGCAACCACTTATTTTCTTCCTAAAAAGTTAATCCTTAACTGGAGCATGCCGTGGATGCAGCAAGACTTAAAAGACGGCATAGATAATATTGTGTTTTACGGTGGCATGGCACCGATCAATGCAGTGACTGAAATGGTGGTTGATAAATTAAACGTTAATATATTTTATCCCGCGCCTGAAGATGATCTAATTGAATCAAAGCGGTTGATTAAGCCGGGTAATGGATTAACCAGTGGCGTTATTGATGATATAAAAATGATTCATTGGAGCCAAGAACAAATACGCAATGAAGTAAAACGCATTATGGATTTAGGAAAACCTGGCGGACATTTTCTATTTGGCACAGGCTTTATGCCGATGGCAATTCCTGAGGAAAATATTATTGCGATGTTTGAAGCTGCTTTTGAATATGGGAGGCATGAATGAAATCCATTCCGATTATTGAAGAAAAATCTGACCAATTAGTCTTAGTTGGCTGTTCAATTTTGCATAAAGAAACAGATTATCTAATCAAAAAAAACAACTGGGATATTGAAACTCACTACCTCAATTCAGCTCTACATAATTATCTAAATAAATTATCCAGCGAATTAAATAAAGCCTTAGCTGAGGAAGAAAAAAAAGGCAATAATTCCATCGTTTTTTATGGCAGTTGCCACCCGAATATGGATAACTTACTTGAAGACCATAAAACCTGTCGTACCCACGGGCAGAATTGTATTGTTATGTTGTTAGGCTATGAGCATTTTATGCAAGAGCTATCTAAAGGCGCGTATTTTTTATTAGAAGATTGGGCTTTAACTTGGGAGCCTATGATTACCGAATGTTTTGGTAATAACCTGACCGTCATCCGAGAAATTTTTCATAGTAGCCATAAATATTTTTTAGCCCTGCGTACACCCTGCTCTGATGATTTTACCGTCGCAGCAGAAAAAGCCGCCGCTTTTGTCGATCTTCCGCTACATTGGTTAGATATTGATTTAAAAGAATTGGAAACAGTGATGGCAGATGCCATTCAAGAAAAGATTGATAGCTTAGATTAATGAGTAACGAAACTGAGTTAATTCAGTTACAAGAAAAAAATAAAAAACTACAAACGCGAGTTCGTCGTCTATCAGAAGACAAAGCTAACTTGTATTTGACTCATCACCTGATGGAAATATTAATTGTCGGTGAGGATATTGAGAGTATGCTCAAAAATTTAATGGTTGGCTTATGTGAATGCGTAGGTGGTACCGATGTAGAGGTTTATTATTGGGATGAACAAAATTTACATTATGCCAATTTACAGGGAATACGGGTGATTTTAAACACCATTGAAGATCCCCTTATTGCTGAAATTTTTGAACACCAAAAATTTATTGAAAAAGACAGATCTGTAACAAATGCTCAGCTTATGAGTACAGCAACGTCTGTTGCTTGGGACTGGGTTATTCCACTCATTATTAATCAACAAATTATAGGCGCAATAAAAGTCTCTAATATGCTGGGGTCAGAACAAATGCGCACTTATTTAGCCCCGTTTTTTCAGCACCTAGCTTTACTGTTAAATAATCAATTAAAAACAAAAGCAGCCGAAGTAGCGAATCAAGCAAAAAGTGATTTCTTAGCCATTATGTCGCATGAAATTAGAACACCGATGAATGCGATGTTAGGCATGAATGAAATGCTTTTAAGTCCCGACTTGGTTGAATCTGACAGGATAAAATATGCAACGATTGCTTTAAAATCAGGTAATAATTTATTAGTGTTACTAAATGATATTTTAGATTTATCAAAAATTGAAACCGGTAAAGTCAGTTTGGAGAAACTTAATTTTAGGCCTTGTGAACTTATTCAAGAGTTATGTTTATTATTCAAAAAGTCAGCAGAAAATAAGGGGCTGGAACTTAACTCAAATTGCATGATTAAAAAAAATAAAGTTTACCTTGCCGATCGCAATCGATTACAGCAAATGCTATCAAACTTAATTACTAATGCCATTAAGTTTACAGAGCAAGGGGCAATTTATATCAGCATCTCTGAAATAAGTTGTGATGAAAATAACGCTATTTTAGAATTTTCAGTACAAGATACGGGGGTTGGTATTGCCGAGGACAATCGTGCAAAACTTTTTAAGCCTTTTTCACAACTTGATAGTAGCACCACTCGTCATTATGGTGGTACCGGTTTAGGTTTATCTATCGTACGCCAATTAAGTCATTTAATGGGTGGCAAAGCAGGCTGTGAAAGTATACTTAAGCAAGGCTCTCGCTTTTGGTTTCAAGTTACTGCTAAAGTAGTGCCTATAGATGAGCTGTCCTTACCCAAAAATTCCTCAACGAAAGATTTTGATAGTTCAGTAGATCAGGAGAATAGCCTATCTAACGATAAGCTTCGTTTTACATTACAGCAACAGCAAACAATGATACAGATGTGGCAAGAACTTGATGGTCTATTAAAAAAGAGTCTGTTTAGCTCTATCGGTCATTTTAAAAAAATTAATCAAATGTTGAGTAACAGCATTATTTCTAAGGAGTTGCTGGTATTATCTGATTTAATAAATACCATGTGTTTTAAAGATGCACGCACTTATATACAAGAACACGGACTGGTAAAGAAGTTAGAAGAGGAGTTTAGCGATAATGAATAAGGCGAAATTAACCATTCTGATCATCGATGATACGCCTAGTAATATTCAGTTGTTAGGTGAAGCACTAGAAAAGAAATACATCATACAAATCGCCGTATCAGGTAAAAGAGGCTTGGAATTAGCCTCTGAAGACCCTCCTGATTTAATTTTATTGGATATTATGATGCCTGAAATGGACGGCAATGAGGTTTGTCGGCAGTTAAAATCTGATGAACGCTTAAAAAACATCCCCATTATTTTTATTACTGCATTGAGTGATACAGCAACGGAGCTGCAAAGTTTAGCATTAGGGGCGGCTGACTTTTTACATAAACCCTTTAAAATTGAAATTGCCTGTTTACGTATTAATAATTTGTTAGAGCGCGAAAGTATGCGTCGAGACTTAGTCATTAAAGAGCAGCAGCAGCGTCTTGCAGTCAGTGTGTTTAATTATTCTCATGATGGCATTATGGTTAGTAATACTGATAATCAGCTTATTGATGTTAATCATTCATTTAGCAGAATTACAGGCTACCAAGCGAATGAAGTGCTCGGTAAAAACCCAAGAATTTTACAATCTGGTCAGCAAAGTGATAAATTTTATCAAGAGATGTGGAGTTATTTACTGAAGCATGATTATTGGAGTGGAGAATTTTGGAATAAGCATAAAGACGGCCATTTATTTGCAGTACAAAGCAGTATTGCAGTTATTAGAAACGAAAAAGGTCATATTGATCATTATATATCCATTTTTTCTGATATTACTTTACGTAAATCGCATGATGAAACATTAAAAAGAATCGCTTACTTTGATGAGTTAACAGGCATACCCAATAGAACGCTTTTAACTGATCGGCTAACGCAGGGCATAGCCCAGTCCGTGCGTAATAAAAAAACTATGGCGCTTTGTTTTTTAGATTTAGATGGATTTAAACACGTTAATGACCAATTTGGTCATGATGTGGGCGATAAATTATTAATTGAAAGTACGCAGCGAATTGGCAGGTGTTTACGTAAAGTAGATACCTTGGCACGTATTGGCGGCGATGAGTTTGTGGTATTACTACTAGGCTTGCGTTCCGATGATGAATATATTATTTCTGTTGAACGCATTTTAAATGTGTTGCAGCAACCTTTCTTAATTGATGAAAATAGCATTAATATTTCAGGAAGTATTGGTGTAACGCTCTTTCCTCAAAATGATAATGATTCTGATATTTTATTGCGTCATGCGGATCAAGCAATGTATATCGCCAAACAAAAAGGCAAAAATCAATACCATTTATTTGATTCAGCATTAAATCAGCAAGCCTATGAACAAGAGCAGTTAATATCGAAGATTAAAGTCGCTTTTAATAACAATGAGTTTGTCCTACATTATCAACCCAAAGTTAATCTATCTAACGGACAGGTTCAAGGGTTTGAGGCACTAATACGTTGGCAGCACCCCAGCAAAGGTTTATTAGCACCGGCTGAATTTTTGCCGCTTATTGATAATACAGATTTAATGCTCGAATTGAGTGATTGGGTGGTTGCAACCGCCATAAAACAATTAAATCAATGGCAAGCAGAAAATCTTAAATTAATTCTTAGTATCAATATCGCCCCGTGTCATTTGGTACAAGCAAATTTTGTTAGTCAATTACAAAAACAGCTGCACGCCTACCCTAATGTTTGTCCCGAAAACCTTGAGCTGGAAATATTAGAAACCGCTGCCTTAGATAATATTCTTCGTGTCAGTGACATTATGAAGTCTTGTATAGCCCTAGGCGTTCATTTTTCTTTGGATGATTTTGGTACCGGTTACTCCTCCTTAACTTACTTAAAAAACCTTCCGGTAAAAACCTTAAAAATTGACCAAACATTTATACGCGATATGTTGGTTGATAGCGAAGATATGGCGATTATTATGGCCACTATCGGCTTAGCAAAAGCCTTTAATAGAGACGTCATTGCCGAAGGTGTAGAAACGCTTGAGCATGCTAACAAATTATTAGCATTAGGCTGCGATTACGCCCAAGGCTATGGAATAGCACGCCCTATGCCCATTAGTGAAGTAAGTGATTGGATGCAGCGCTGGGAGCTTGAAGCAAAAGCATTTCTGAATGATACCTGCTAGCTTTATCGCTATTTAGGGTAAAATATTTTTTACACAAAATGCCACCTACTAACTGAAAAACGTCTATTACTAAAGAATTTAATTTATGCATCCAACAATAGAAGTGTTCCCTTGGAATGAAAACTTTAATACTGGCATTACTGACATTGATGAACAGCATAAGGTGCTTGTTAAGCTGATTAATCAACTAGCAGGCCATTTGGGAAATGAATCCGATCTAGATTTATTAGATAAAACATTTGCCGAGTTAGCCGAGTATGCTGTTTATCATTTCCAATCTGAAGAGCGTATATGGGAAAAGTATTTCCCAACCGATTCTAGCTTAAAAGCGCATAAAGAAACGCATGCCAGTTTTATAACATTAGTTCTAGATTTAAAAGCCGAGGAAGCGACAAAACCAATCAATGAAGTAATCGAAGATGTACTTTCATTTCTTACCCATTGGTTAGCGCATCACATATTAGATAGCGATATGCGTATGAGCAAAGTGGTTGCAGGCCTGAGATCAGGTTTTTCTTTAGAAAGCGCCGAGCAACAAGCGGATAAAGAAATGTCTGGCGTTATGTCAGTTATGCTTGAAACTACATTGGCTATGTATGATCATTTATGTACTCGGACGATAGAGCTAAAAAGAGAAGTCAATGAACGGCTGCAAGTTGAAAACAAATTGCGCCTAGCCTCCAGTGTTTTTGAAAATACCTTAGATGGTATTTGCATTACGGATGTAAATAACCGCATTGTTAGCGTCAACCCTGCTTTTCACCATATTACGGGGTATAGCTCAGACGATGTTATCGGTAAAAATCCGCGCATTCTCAGTTCAGGAAAACAAAATGCTGAATTTTATGCCACCATGTGGAAAACCCTTCATAGCAATGGCTCATGGCAAGGTGAAATTTGGAATCGAAAGAAAGATGGCGAAATTTATCCTGAATTTTTAACCGTCTCGCCTGTAGTCGATGAGAACAAAAAAATCACTCACTATATAGGATTATTCAGAGATATTTCCGCCGGAAAGCAACAACAAAAACAGCTTGAGTTAATGGCACATTACGATGTATTAACTCAATTACCCAACCGAATATTACTTGCTGACCGACTGACCAGAGCGATTGCCCATAGTAACCGAATAGAAAACCAGTTAGCGGTATGCTTTCTTGATCTAGATGGATTTAAACCCGTTAATGATAACTATGGACATGATGTCGGCGATCAATTACTTATGGAAGTGGCTGAACGGATAAAAGCTAATATTAGAGATGAAGATACCGTTTCTCGTCAAGGCGGTGACGAGTTTGTCATTCTAATTGGTGATATCGAGTCATTTGATCAATGCGCACAAACATTAGATCGTTTAATCGACTCTATAGCGCAACCTTATCAGCTTGATGAGCACTCAATTAGCATCAGCGCATCGATTGGAGTAACCCTATACCCAATGGATAATAGTGATTCTGATACCTTGATGCGGCATGCTGATCAAGCGATGTATCAAGCTAAATTAGCCGGTCGCAATCGATACAGTTTGTTTAATACAGAAGAAGATAAATTAGTTATTCAAAAACATATCCAACTTCAAGAAATTGAGCAAGCCCTATCAAATAATGAGCTGTGTTTATATTATCAACCTAAGGTTAATATGAAAACAGGCGAAGTTTTTGGTGCAGAAGCCTTAATCCGATGGATACACCCAGAAAAAGGCCTCATTCCGCCTTTAAAATTTTTACCTATCATCGAAGGCACAGAGTTAGAAATTTCAATTGGTAACTGGGTTATTAATGCAGCCTTATCGCAACTTAAAGAATGGAATGATTTAGGTATAGAGATTGAGCTCAGTGTTAACATTTCCTCCTATCACTTACAGTCTATTTCATTTACCAATACGCTTGAGGGCTTATTAGCTTTATACCCTAGTGTAGATACCAAACATTTGCAGCTAGAAATATTAGAAAGTAGTGCATTGTCTGACCTCGAATCAATTAGTAATATCATTAACCTTTGTATCAAAACACTGGGTGTCAATATTGCTCTTGATGATTTTGGTACCGGCTATTCATCATTAACTCATCTTAGAAACTTATCTGCAGAAACCATTAAGATTGATCAAACTTTCGTAAGAGATTTATTGGATGATCCCGATGATCATGCCATTATTGATGGCGTTATCGGACTGGCCAATTCATTTAATCGTGAAGTCATTGCTGAAGGTGTTGAAACAACGGAGCATGGCTTAATGCTGTTAATTATGGGATGCCATAAAGTACAAGGGTATGGAATTGCCAGACCTATGCCAGCCGCTGAGCTGCCAACTTGGCTAAAGAATTATAGTCCTAACCAAGAGTGGGCTAGCTGCTCTAACAAAACCCGTACCGCAACAGAAAACAAGATAAAGTTATTCAGACTAACCTTAAAGCAATGGCAGCAGCAATTTGAAAACAGCATACACGCCTCACCTGAGGACATTAATAGCTGGCCTATAATGAAGCGAACAAAATGTCATTGTGGCATTTGGATAAAAAGGGCGCGACAAGAACAATTATTTGATGAAAACTGGCTTATACAGCTAGAAGATGCTCATGACTCTATGCATGACATTGCCGAAGAACTATTTAATAATCACCAGAATAATGAATTGATTGCAGCAAAGGATGGCTTAAAGGAGTTGCATCCAATTTTTGAAAATATGAGTAATATTTTAGGGCAGTGTGAATAGCGTTTATACCCTGAAATGCATATCCCTTTATTTGCAAAATCCCCCCGTTCATCATGCATAAAAAAACCACTTTGATGTTATCGCAGTGGTTTTATGTAGACTAACTTAAATCTGACCTAAATTAGCCGCAATACAATCGCCTTAAATCACCTAAATTATTTCCGCTAAGTTGATTTATATTGCAGCAAGATACCTATTTTTTAAAAGAAGCGAAGCATTCTTTCCAGCTACCATGTTTACTTGTTAGCAATTGTTCAATCCATGGAATTTTTACCGCACTTAAAAAACCGATTGATAACAAACACCAAATAGCAGCTAGCTCATGAGGATTATTGGTGAGCATTAACGAAAGCAATGGGCCGAATATAAGTGAAAATAGCATCACTCTGTAAGCACCAAAAAGCATCGGTAGAAAAAAGGCAATGACAAAATAACTATTGCGTGTGAACTGGCAACTATTAGAGGCCCACTGCCATGCAATATGCCAATCTCCTCGGAAAGAAACGAATTCCGTTGCTGAGCAACTTGCCAATTGGCTATTCTGCATAAGCAGTGAGATATCACTCAATGGCTCACAATGCGTTGCAAAACACCCGGGCAATGAAGGGTTAACAATTAATCCACATAAAAATATGAAAGACACGGCCGCAGATAAAAATGTTGTGGGTGTCATCCAATACATACGACGCTTTCTAGGTATAAAAGACAGACAAAACCAGGTAATAAAAAGCGGTTGAAAACTGATGTGAATAAACCCTAATAATGAATATAAGGCATTGTAAGAATCGACAATATCAAGCGTCACATAGTTGAATGCCTGCAGTAATTCCATTAAAGAAAAATAGGCCAACGTCGATGCGCGTAGATTATGTTTTCCAGAAAGTCCTTCTACTTGCCACTCCGTTCCCCCTCCTACTTCAGAAGGGTATATAAAACTTTTTCTTGCCTCTAAACAGGATCCCGTTATCCCAATTAAAGCCATTACTGCAGATGCTTCTCCACTCCAACACATATGTTTTCCTAAATTGTTATTGTTATTTTTTGTAAAATTCGTAGCTTCTCATTATTCACTGGCACTAAGAAGTACCCTAACTCGTCATTCCTGCATGCTGTTAGCAGGAATCTATGTTGCAATAACATTGAAGATGCAAGGGTTCCATTTTCCGTCACTCCCGCAGCTTTTAGCGGGAGTCTATATTTCCAGCAATGGATCCCCGATAAAGCTTGTGCCCACGCTTGACTGGGTAGACCTCGGGGATGACGGCTCCTCTTCAATAATGAGAAGTTACTTTAATTCGTTTTAATCACTTGTTTTTAATGATCTTAAAAACAAACCGATACCGCCAACGGCTAAAACCAGTATCACTATTAGATCAAATGCGCTCATTCTTACAAAGCTAAAGTGTATCGATGAGATAACACCAAAAATCAGTGATGCAATTGAGCCTAAAGTTAACAGCCACCCTATCCAGTTTTTGCTATTGTAAAACACCATGCCAACGCCAAAAATAAACGGGATCATGACCATGCCACTGGTGACACTATAACCGGAATAACTATATAGTCGCATTCCCGCTCCAAAACTTGAAGTGACTGAAATGGAATTTAACAAAAGATAAAATCCCGTACACATCATTATCAAGCCCATAAAAAAACTACCGATACCGCCTGATGTCCCCCCTGCACCGTTCATAATTGTTTTAACCCTCTCAATATTTGTGATGACACGTTTGCACACTCTGTTCTTGAAGACCGGAGTGTGCATGTAATAATTTAAGCAGCTCTGGGGCGCAGATCTTTTAGTCTGCTATTTAAAAGGCAGGCTACAGAGGCTGTGAAAGTATCCAGCCTAGATAAGGTATAATAATAGCACTACTAAACCTTGTTTTTCTCAATAAAATGTCCTTACGTCGATATCAAAAAAGTTTAAATCGTCAGCAAGAAATGTTATTAC